>ODAI013590414.1_pt1 | contig 42031 bp, 34 predicted proteins | sample 1539321 | NCBI WGS metagenome assembly ODAI01 (sample SAMN02144231, study PRJEB22623) | gut metagenome | biome: sheep rumen | host: Ovis aries | place: New Zealand
AAAATCAAGTATTAAGGAGAAAATGTCATGACTATCATTGTTACAGGCGGTGCCGGCTTTATCGGTTCAAATTTCGTTTTTCATATGCTGAATACATATCCCGATTACAGAATTATCTGTCTGGATAAACTCACTTATGCAGGCAACCTGTCCACACTCGCACCCGTTATGGATAACCCGAACTTCCGCTTTGTGAAACTTGATATCTGCGACCGTGAGGGCGTTTACAGGCTCTTTGAAGAAGAAAAGCCTGATATTGTTGTCAATTTTGCGGCAGAGTCCCATGTTGACCGTTCTATCGAAAATCCTGAGATTTTCCTCCGGACAAATATTCTCGGCACTCAGGTTCTTATGGACGCTTGCCGAAAATACGGCATACAGCGTTATCATCAGGTATCTACCGATGAAGTTTATGGAGATTTGCCCCTTGACCGTCCGGACCTCTTCTTCACAGAAACTACTCCTATCCATACAAGCAGCCCTTACAGTTCATCAAAGGCAGGCGCAGATTTGCTCGTAATGGCTTATAACCGCACTTACGGTCTGCCTGTCACAATTTCACGCTGTTCAAACAACTACGGACCTTACCATTTCCCCGAAAAACTTATTCCGCTGATGATTGCCAATGCACTCGCTGATAAGCCCCTGCCCGTTTACGGAGAAGGTCTGAATGTCCGTGACTGGCTCTATGTAGAGGATCATTGCCGTGCAATAGACCTTATTATCCATAAGGGCAAGGTCGGTGAAGTCTATAACGTAGGCGGACATAATGAAATGAAAAATATTGATATCGTCAAACTCATCTGCAAGGAACTCGGCAAGCCCGAAAGCCTTATAACTCATGTTGAGGACAGAAAAGGCCATGATATGCGCTATGCTATCGACCCGACAAAAATCCATAATGAACTTGGCTGGCTTCCCGAAACAAAATTTGAGGACGGTATCAAAAAAACTATAAAATGGTATCTCGAAAACCGTGAATGGTGGGAAACTATCATTTCAGGCGAATATCAGAACTATTATGAAAAAATGTACGGAAACCGTGCAGAGGTGTGAGCAATGAAAGCATTTGTTACAGGTGTCGGCGGACAGCTCGGTCATGATGTCGTAAATGAACTGAAAAAACGTGGATATACCGCAGTCGGCAGTGAAATTGCAGACGAAACTTCCGCAGAATGCGAAACTATAAAACTTGATATAACTGATGCAGAAGCAGTTGACAGAACTGTATCAGAAGTCAGCCCCGATGTTGTCGTTCATTGTGCTGCATGGACTGCTGTTGATGCTGCGGAAGATGAGGAGAATATCCCGAAAGTGCGTGCAGTTAATGTAGACGGAACACAAAATATTGCCAATGTCTGCAAAAAACTCAATTGCAAGATGATATACATTTCCACTGATTATGTGTTCAGCGGTCAGGGAACAGAACCGTGGCAGCCTGACTGCAAGGATTATGCACCGCAGAATGTCTATGGTCAGTCAAAGCTTGAAGGCGAACTTGCAGTATCAGATACACTTGAAAAATACTTTATCGTGCGTATTGCATGGGTTTTCGGCAAAAACGGGAATAATTTCATCAAAACAATGCTGCGTGTCGGTGCAAATCACGATGAAGTCAGAGTTGTAAATGACCAGATTGGCACTCCTACATATACATATGACCTTGCAAGACTGCTTGTTGATATGGCAGAATCCGAAAAGTACGGATACTATCACGCCACAAATGAGGGCGGATATATCTCATGGTATGATTTTACAGTTGAGATTTACAGACAGGCAGCAATGTCCACAAAGGTAATACCCGTGACAACAGCCGAATACGGACTTTCCAAAGCGGCAAGACCTTTCAACAGCAGACTCGATAAGTCCAAACTCGCTGAAAACGGCTTTGAACCGCTCCCTGCATGGCAGGACGCACTCAGCAGATACTTAAAGGAGATTGAAATTAATGGGACAAATCACAGTTGAAAAAAATGTAGGCGGTATTGAGGGACTTTGCGTCATCACTCCCGCTGTTCATGGTGATAACCGTGGATATTTCATGGAAACTTACAGTCAGAGGGATATGGAAGAAGCAGGAATTTACATCACTTTTGTACAGGATAATCAGTCATGTTCCACAAAAGGCGTTCTCAGAGGTCTGCATTTCCAGAAACAGTTCCCGCAGACAAAGCTTGTTCGTGCAATCAAAGGCAGAGTATTCGATGTTGCCGTTGATTTGCGCAAGGATTCAAAGACTTATGGCAAATGGTACGGTGTGGAACTCACAGAAGAAAACAAAAAACAGTTCCTTATCCCCAAAGGATTTGCACACGGTTTTCTCGTTCTGTCAGATATAGCTGAATTTTGCTATAAGTGCGATGACTTCTGGCACCCCAACGATGAAGGCGGTCTCGCATGGAATGATCCTGAAATCGGCATTAAATGGCCTGAAATTACAGGAAATTACAACGGCACGGCAAGTGCGGAAGGATATTCCCTCTCTGACACAACAGCACTTAATCTTTCAGATAAGGACCAGAAATGGGATACACTGGAAAAGACATTTACTTTTTAAGAAATCGAGGTTGAAGCAATGCAGCATATTTTTATTGTTGGTTCTAAGGGTATTCCCGGCAATTACGGCGGATATGAAACTTTTGTCGACAAACTGACGGAATATCACAGGTGTGAACCGAATATCCGCTATCATGTGGCTTGTGCAGTCGATGACAAAAAAGATGTCAGGAATTTTAAATATCATAATGCACATTGCTTTACAATTCTGCGTAAAAAAATCGGTCCTGCTCAGGCAATTTTCTATGATACCGATGCTCTTGAATACTGTATCGGCTATATCAGGGCGAAAAATATAAAAAATCCTGTTGTATATGTCCTTGCCTGCCGTATAGGTCCTTTTTTCAGAAAGTATGTCAGACAGATTCACGCTCTCGGCGGTGTTGTGTACGTCAATCCTGACGGCCATGAGTGGATGCGTGCAAAATGGAGTGCGCCTGTCAGAAAATATTGGAAAATATCTGAACAGCTTATGGTGAAGCACAGTGATCTGCTGATTTGTGACAGTAAAAATATTGAAAAATACATACAGACAACTTATGAAAAATACAGCCCGAAAACTACTTTTATCGCCTATGGTGCAGAAACAAGACGCAGTGTTCTGGCTGACAATGATGAGAAACTCCTCGAATGGTACGCCGAAAAGGGTCTGAAAGCCAAGGAATATTACCTCGTTGTGGGTCGTTTTGTGCCTGAAAATAACTACGAAACTATGATTCGTGAGTTCATGCACAGCAGAACCAGAAAGGATTTTGCCCTTATTACAAATGTTTCGGACAAATTTCTCGAAGAACTTAAACAAAAAACAGGATTTCACAACGATGAACGCATAAAATTTGTCGGAACTGTCTATGATAAGGAACTCCTTATGAAAATCCGTGAAAATGCTTACGGATATTTTCACGGTCATGAGGTGGGCGGTACAAATCCAAGCTTGCTCGAAGCACTCGGCTCAACAGACCTGAATCTTCTGCTCGATGTGGGATTTAACCGTGAAGTCGCAGAGGATTCGGCACTTTACTGGAGCAAGAAAACAGGTGACCTGTCAGGGCTTATCGAAAAGGCTGACGCTCTCTCGGAAGAAGAAATTCATCAGTACGGCGAACGCTCTTCAAAAAGAATCCGTGATGCTTATAGCTGGGATTTCATCTGTCGCAGATATCTCGATGTGTTTTTGAAAAGAAATAAATAAAAGGAATTGGTATATGAGAAAATTACTTATTATTGGCGGAAGCAACGGACTCGGTCTGGCAATTGCACAGAAATCAGTAAGCAGCGGTATGTTCGCTGTAATCGCAGACAGGTGCGAGCCTGATTCATGTGCGGAAATGCTGAATGAGAAAAACTCCTCATATATTTACAGTGACCTCCTTGACTTCAATGAGGAAACTTTTCGGGAACTCAGCAGAGATGAGGAAATCTGCGGTGTTGTCATAACCGCAGGAATCGGCTGGGTGACTGCGTTTGAAAACCTGCATATCTCCGAAATCAGGAATATCTTTCAGATAAATACAGTCAGCACAATTGAAATTATCAGAATATTCTATGAGAGAATATCAGGCAGTCAGGAGTTTTACTGCGGTGTAATCGGCTCTATTGCGGGGCTTGTAAGTTCACCGCTTTTCAGTGTGTACGCCGCTTCAAAAGCTGCAATATGCCGCTTTACGGAAAGTCTGAATATTGAACTCGAAGAAAAAGGCGTGCAGAACAGGATTCTCAACGTTTCTCCTGCATCACTCAAAGGTACAAGATTTAACGGAAATGCAAATTCACTCGGAGAACTCAGTGACGTTGCAGACAGTATCTATGCGGAACTTATGGCTCATAACACCCTCTTTATGCCCGATTATGAGAAAACATTAAAGGGCGTTATCAGCCGCTATCAGAATGATGCACATACATTCGGTCTGTCAAGTTTTGACTACAAAATGCAGAGCGGCAGAATAATACAACAGCCGAGAGTACGTATAGGATACCTTTCGGGAACTTTTGACCTTTTTCATGTCGGACACCTCAATCTGCTGAAACGTGCAAAACAACAGTGCGATTACCTGATTGTAGGCGTTCACCCCGATGCTTCCCATAAGGGTAAACAGGTGTTTATTCCTTTCGAGGAACGAATGAAAATCGTCGGCGCAGTCAAGTATGTCGATAAAGTAGTCCCTTCCTGCAGAGAGGATTCAGATGCATGGGATTTATGGCATTATACCAAGCTTTTTGTGGGCAGTGACTATAAGGGTACGGAGCGTTTCCGTAAATATGAGGAGTATTTCAGCGACAAAAACGTTGAAATCGTTTACTTCCCCTATACTCAGGGTACAAGCAGTACACAGATAAGACAGAATATCATCAACAGCAATGCTCCCGCCAGTAAGGAAAACAAATAAATCTGCTTATCAGCGTGCGCTTTTCCCCTGTATACTACTATTAAAGAAAGAGATGTTAAGGCTTTATGAGTAATATGGATCTTCTGCATCAGGTGGATCTTGATATTGTAAAAGAGGTAGTCGCAATCTGCCGTAAGTATAAACTGAAATACTATATGCTCGGCGGTACAATGCTGGGCGCAGTGAGACACGGCGGTTTCATTCCGTGGGACGACGATATAGACCTCGGACTGCCCCGTGATGATTATGAAAAGTTTTTGCAGGTCGCTCCCTCCGAACTTTCATCTCATCTGAAACTCGTCAACTATAAAACCGACCCCGACTACCACTACTACATCACCCGAATCCTCGACACGGAAACAAAGGTTATTGAGGAGCGAATCGGAAACGAAAACAAATATACCAACGCTTCAATTGATATTTTCCCCATTGACGGAACACCAAACAATAAAGTCATGCGTAAAATTTATTTCTTCCGTGTGCTGTTCCACAGGGCTATGATGTCCCTCTGCTATAAGGATTCAATAGACAGAAAACGTCAGAGAGGAACTGCCGAAAAAATTCTACTGTGGGTTATGGAAAAAGTTCCCGTCCGGAAAATGACAACTCCCTATAAGCAGAAGGAGAAAATTGACCGCCTCCTCAAAACACAGAATGTGCGTAATTCAAAATATGTCGGAAATATTATGGGTGCTTACCGTACAAAGGAAATAGTACCGAGAAAATTCTACGGCAAAGGAAAAATGTATCAGTTTGAGGATATAAAACTGCGTGGAATGAGCCTTCCGGACGAATATCTGACATATACCTACGGTGACTATATGCAGCTTCCGCCTGAGGATAAAAGAAAAACTCATTTCCGTATACTCGAAATACACGGAAAAGACGTTTCCGAAGAATAGGAGTCAGTCAATGGGAATAAAAGAAACTTTCAAAAAGCAGGGCGGAACAGCTCTGCTTCGTCAGTATGGCAAGAGCGGTGCTTTGTTTACTGCGGGCTGTGAATTTGTCCTGCTCGGAAAAAGCCATAAGGCACTGGAAATACTGCGCCTTTCCGCACAACTGAAAGCAAACCGGAAACTCAGGAAATCTTACTATAAACGTATGTGCAGATGCAGTGAACGCATGAACCTCAATGCAGTAAGAAAAAAATCCAACAAGGTATGGTTCTGCTGGTTTCAGGGAATTGAAAATGCCCCCGAACTTGTACAGAAATGCTATAAGTCACTCTGCGATAACCTTAAAGGACATGAAGTCGTCCTCATTACCGAGGATAATATGTACGACTATATACAGTTCCCTGAACATATCAGACAGAAATTTGAAAAAGGCTGTATCTCAATGACTCACCTCTCTGATTTGTTAAGGCTTGAACTGCTGATTCGCTACGGCGGTACATGGATTGACTCCACTGTTTTGTGTACGGGCGGAAATATCCCCGAATATATGCTCAATTCGGAGCTGTTTCTTTTCCAGTGCCTTAAACCCGGTCTTGACGGTCATGTGCTTAATTCTTCCAACTGGTTCATAAGCGCTTATTCAAATAACCCCTTGCTGAAACTGGTGAGAAATGCACTGTATATGTACTGGAATGATTACGATGAATGTATAGATTATTTTATTTTTCATCATTTTATGCAGATGGCATCTGAAATTCTTCCCGAAGAATGGGATAAAATCGTTCCTTTCAGCAATTCTCTGCCGCATATGCTCCTTCTCAGACTGTTCAAGCCGTACGATGAGCGTATCTGGAATGCCATAAAATCACAGACTCCCTTCCATAAACTGACGTATAAATTTGAATCTGATGAGGTTGCCAAGAAAAATACTTTCTATGATGTGATAATTGCAGGTAATGTTTAAGCGGAGGTAATATGTTTATTGAATTTATCGGGCTTCCCGGTTCGGGAAAAACTTATTTTTGCGGACAGATTGAAAATGAACTCTCAAAGAAAAGTATTAAGTCGTGCAACTTAATCGAACTGAGCCGCAGCCGCTTTTTTTATAAGCTTTTTTTCAAAAGCCTGAGAGTATATGCGAAAATCAATAGCAGAACACGCCGCCTTTCCCGCAGACTTGAAGAACTTCTCGCACCTTACAGGGAAATCAGGGCAAAATATAACGAATGCTTCATAGACAGCTATATTTCCGATATCTGTACTCTGGTCATTCTCAAAAACCTGTTTGGAAAAAGCAAAAGAGTTTTTCTTCTTGACGAAGGCTTGTTTCAGAGAGCTGTCACTATGGCGGTAAACTATAATCTTTGTAAGTCTGATATCATAAAATTGCTTTCGGTTTTAAAACGATATACGGATTCCACTGTTTACCTTAAAATCAGTTGTGAGGATTCGCTGCGCTCTGTCCGTCAGCGCAACAGACACGTCTGTGCAATGGATAACCTGAACGATGAGGAATTAAGGTCGTTCTTAAAAAAATATTACGCTTTGTGTGAATATATTTCAGAACGCTTTCACCTGACAGTTCTGCACAGGGCAAACCCTGAAAATTTAAAAATATTTAATCAAAAATTCAGATTCGGAGGCAATTAATATGACCTGTTTCGTTATTCTGCACTATATGGCTGCTGATGAAACAATAAAGTGTGTGGATTCAATTTTGAATAATGTCGAGGGCGAAAAGAAAATCATTGTCGTTGATAACTTTTCGCCAAATGATTCTTATGATATATTGTTAAAAAAATACCATGACTGTGAAGGCGTCGATGTCCTGAAAACAAAAAAGAATCTCGGATTCGCAAAGGGAAATAATTTCGGCTATTATTATGCCGTGAAAAAATATCACCCCGAATTTGTCACCGTTATGAATAATGATATGGAAATCTTTCAGAAGGATTTTATTGAACATATCTATTCTTCCTATAAACAGTATAATTATGATATTCTCGGTCCTGATGTCTATTCCACTAAAATGGAATACCACCAGAACCCCCAGACAAGAAAAATTCTCACGCTGAATGAACTGAAAAGCAAATACCGTAAACTGGTAATCAAGGACAGACTCCTGTTTCTTGTCTGCCTGAAATGGTATATCAAAAAATTCCTGAAACTCGACAACGATGAGCAGAAAGAAAGAGAACGCAAAAAGAAAATCCCCTATGTGGACGAGGTAAAGGAACAGGTTCTCATTCACGGTTCATGTTACGTCTTTTCACCGCTGTTTATAAAAAAACACCCGAAAAATTGTTTTTATCCGAAAACATTCATGTATATGGAGGCTGAAATCCTCTACTATTTGGCAAATAAAAACGGGGAGAAAATTATCTACTACCCGCATATGAAAGTGTATCACCACGAAGACGCTGCAACAGATGCTACTTTCAAAAGCTATAAAAAATCAACGTTTTCTGTAAAATGCCTGAAACAGTCAGTAAAGGCATTTATTGATTTAATGGAGAAAGATATAAATGAAAACAAGATTAAACCTTAAAAATGATTCGATAATCTATATCCTTGATATCGGTTCAAGAACAGGTGGCGGCGAAGCACTTTTTCAGCTCAGAACAGATTTGGAAAATATGGGATATAAGGCAATGATTGCTTTCAAGGACGATAATCTGAATGATATGACAATCCCTGACAAATTTAAGAAATATGTTCAGAATCCCGATTGTATATGTACTTTCTCCGATATCAGGGACAGCAGAAAGAACTGCATAGTTGTACCTGAAGTCGCAACAACATATCTTTTCAGATTTAAAAAAATACAGATGGCTGTGTGGTGGCTTTCGTCCAATTATTATGACGGAAAATGCCGTTACCGCAACCGCCCCGAAGGTTTTTTCAATGAACTGAAAAAAGTATATGACATCGCAGGATATATAAAAAGATGCCTGCTCCGTTTCGTTCAGTACGGCAAAATCAGATATCCGCTTGAAAATGTCGTGAATATTTCAGGATATAACCACGTTGATGAGATTCTCAGGAAAAAATATCATCTCCAGCCTGTGCTTCTGATTCATTCAATCGGAAAGGACTTCCTTGAAAATAAAATGTCAGACGAGGAAGCAAGGAGAGAAAGAGAGGACAATGTCCTGTATAACCCCAAAAAACCTTCAAAACTCATGGAATCTCTGCTCCAAAGAAATAAATTCAGATATATCCCGATTATAAATATGAACCCTGACGAAATGATTGCACTCTTCCGCAAAAGTAAGCTGTATCTCGATTTCGGACCATTCCCCGGACCTGAAAGACTTCCGAAAGAAACTGTTTATAACGGCATGAATGTTATGGTGGGAAAACGAAATACAGCAACAAATTACCTCGATGTGAGAGTTCCCGACCGTTTCAAGATAGATGTAAGCACTCCGCCCGAAAAGGTTGAAAAACTGATTAAATATATGCTGGAACATCATAAGGAAATCTATCACGAATTTGACGATTACAGAAATATGGTTGAAAATATGGAAAAAACATATTATCAGCAGCTTGAAGGTATTTTCGGCTGTGATGAATAATAATGGTGTTTTGTCAGGTTCAGTGACGGCAAAAAAAAGATTCTTGCTGTATGTACTTGTATTTGTATTTACATTTTCGGAGATATTGCTTTCCAGCAGAATTGTTTTTATTTCAGATTCAATATTCAAACTTGTGGGCTACTTCATAAATCTCTGCCGTATTGGTCTGCTCTGCCTGTTTATGATTAATAAGGCAAGTTACAGGCTCAATACCTTTGTCAGGCTGTTTCTGATGTTTTGTGTGATTCTGATATCACATCAGATAACAACAATATGGGCATTGTTTGACTTGTTCTTTTTGCCGTTTTTCCTGAAAGAACTGTGCGATGCTAAAATATATAAGGTCTATGCCTGTGCAGTTGCAGCAGGCTGTCTGGTTGTATTTGCGGCTCATGTCATGCATATTATGCCTGAACTGATGTTTTATCGTGACAATTCAAAGATAAGGCATACTTTTGGTTTTTCCCACCCGAATATATTGTCAAGATATGTCATGCTTCTGGCTATGCTGTTTGTCTCGGTATTCAAGGAAAAAATAAAATACCGGCATATCGGACTGATTTTTTTGTCCGCCCTTTTTGTTTACAGATTTCCGAACACAAATACGGTAACTCTTGTCCTTTTCTTTATGACTGTCGCACTTTTTGCAAATAAGTATATGAAAAAGAAAGTCCTTGAAACAAAATCAGGCAGAATCGCCATGATGCTGGTTATTCCATGCACAATACTTCTGTTTGTCGGACTGACTTTCTATTATAGTGCAAATATCCTGAAAATGCATGGTGCGGATAATACACTTCATGCAAGATTTATTATGGGTTTCCGTGGAATAGATATGTACGGTATTCATCTTCTGGGGAATGATATAAAGTTCGTTTCATCTTCATCAGCAGGCTCTCTTGCCTCAGGAGAATATTTTGTAATTGACTCACTGTTTTTCTATCTGCCAATCAGAATGGGCATCATTGCTACTGCCCTGTTTCTGTTCTTGTATATGAGACTGTTATATCTGGCAGTAAAGGAACAGCGTTTCTATGATGCACTGATTATAATTCTTATTGGGCTTTATTCGTTCTTTGAAAATGCAATTCTGTCATCATATGCATTTGTTTTTTCTTTTATATTTATAGATAACCGCTTCAATATTTCAGAAACAGTTAAGTTTTACATTTCATCTGTCTTAAATAAACAGTCTCATCACAGGAGGAATTATGGCAAATTCAAGTATTAAGAAAAATTTTATGTATCAGATGATATATGAAGTTCTGGTGATGATTCTTCCGTTTGTAACTTCACCTTATATTTCACGAGTTGTCGGTGCAGAAGGTCTTGGTGTATATACTTATTCTTACTCAATTGCGTTTTATTTTGTGCTTTTCTCCATGCTTGGACTGAAAAATTACGGTAACCGTGCTATTGCAATGGTAAGAGATGACAAAAAACGTCTGAATGAAACTTTTTCCAATATCGTGACACTTCATTTCATTGTCTCTGTAATCTGTTTTGTCGTGTATATAGGATATATAATCATGATGAAGGGACAGAAAATATACGCCATTATTCAGATAGGATACGTTCTCAGCGGACTTCTGGATATAAGCTGGTTTTATTTCGGCATTGAAAAATTCAAGATGACAGTTGCCCGCAGTACAATTATCAGAATTTTAAACGTTATCTGTATTTTTGTCTTTGTCCGTGACGGAAGCGACCTCTGGAAATACTGTCTGATAATGTCGGCAGGTATGTTTCTCAGTTCATTGATTTTGTGGATTCCTCTGAAAAAATATGTCAGCTTTGTAAAGCCTGAACCCAAAAAGATGATAATACACCTGAAACCCATGCTTATACTTTTCATTCCCGCAATCGCAGTCAGTCTGTATAAATATATGGACAAAATTATGATTGGTTCACTCAGCAACAAGATACAGCTCGGATTCTATGAAAATGCGGAAAAAGTCAATACAATTCCGCTTACGGTTATATCTTCCTTCGGAACGGTAATGATGCCGAAAATGTCCAATCTTGCCGCACGTTCCGATAAACAGCAGGCAAACAAATACATGGGGCTTTCCATGCAGTTCGTAATGTGTCTTTCCTTTGCACTGGCATTCGGTCTGGCAGGAGTAGGGAAGGTATTTGCACCGATATTCTGGGGAGACGAATTTGTGCTTTCAGGCACATTAATTATGGCTCTTTCCATTACAGTACCTTTTATTTCATTCGCAAATATCCTGAGAACCCAGTACCTCATTCCGAATGAAAAGGATAAGGACTATATCGTCTCCGTTGCAAGCGGTGCTGTCATAAACCTGATAGTCAATACTCTGCTTATACCGAAACACGGTGCAATCGGTGCAACAATCGGAACGGTTTTGGCAGAGGTAACTGTCTGCGTTATACAGACATGGTCTGTACGCAAGGCTCTGCCATTGGGAGACTATTTCAAGAGTTTCGCTGCATTTGCTCCGATAGGTGCTGTGATGTTTGCGGCTGTATTTACATTCGGAAATATGATGGGCTGTAAACTCTGGGTTTTAATCGCACAAATTGCCATAGGTGTGGCTGTGTACTGCGTATTTGCACACATTTATTTTGTAAAGACCAAAAATGAATTTTATGTATCAACAATAAACACGTTCAAGAAAAAGCTCAGACACTGAATTATTATCCCGAAGTCGTTACTTCGGGATAATTTTTTATAATCAATAAAAACAATTTATTGTTTGTGCATATTGAATATCTGAAAAGCAGTTTGTTGTGCAATCTGACAAAATTACCCTAAAATTATAAAAAACTTGAAAAATACTATTGACTTTTTACAAAGTCTGTGGTATCATATAATCAAGGAAAGGGAATAACGGAAAGGTTATCCCGAAGAGCTAAATTTACTTGGTCTGTTGCTTTTCATATCCCGTAATCGTCCTCGAAACATTTCGGTGTCCGTTTTATGAACTGCAACAATGTAAATGAATCAAAGCGGAAAGGTGAGTGGGTCCAATGGAAGAAACTAAAGAACAGCAGCGTGAAGCCGGCGGGCTTGCTGAGTAATTGGATTTTTATAAGTGGGAATATAGGTTCTTGTGACTTGTTCCGTTGATTGAAAGTACAGAAGATTTATAATTCAATTGCAAAGCTGACGTATTGCTGATAGAAACGGCTTCATGTCTAAACTCAGCGGTTGATACCGTGAGTTGAAACAGGTACAGGATTATCTGAAATTTCGACGTGAGTCTTTAGATAAATTTATCATTCGGAATTTTTGAAGCAAAAGGTGAGTCCGATGAGAAGCTCGTTTTATGCCTGTTGTCACTGTGGCTTGTGAGTAACAAGATATCGCCGTAGTGCGGATTGGAACTTGCGCCACTTATGTGAATTTATCATGCGGAATTTTTGAAATAAAAGGTGAGTCCGATGAGAAACCGTTAAGATTTATTATCTCATGAAATTAGATTCCTGTGAATTTTTGAAAGAATGTGATTTTATGAAAGATTTCAGGTATATGTTTAAATACTGAACTGAAAGGGTGAGTCCAACAGGAAATTTAGCTAAGTGATGAAAGTCGCTTATACAATTTAATAAAAGATAAAGCCTCAGAGTTGTCAGCCTGAGGCTTTTTTCCGCATAGATATCCCCCGCATGAACGGGGGATATCTCTATTTATATTTTTTTATGTTCAAAATCCTTATTGAATTGAGTATCAGAAGCATAGCCGTTCCCGAATCTGCAAACACCGCAAGCCACATATCAGGGTGTCCCGACATTCCGAGAATTAATACGATTGCCTTTATTGCAAGTGCAAATATTATATTTTCGTAGGATATGCGGAGAGTTGTATCTGCAATTTTTTTAGCCTTTACAACCGATTCAGGCTCACTGTTCATGAAAACTGCATCAGCCGCTTCAAGTGCGAGGTCTGCGCCTGTGTGCATTGCACCGCCTACGTCTGCGCCTGCGAGGACGGGAGCGTCATTTATTCCGTCACCTGTAAACATTACTGCGCCTTTATTTTTGCGGATATTATTAATTTCTTTAAGTTTTTCATCTGGGAGAAGTCCGCCTTTTACATAGTCAATACCGAGCTGATTTCCGATAATTTCGGCATTGGAGGGCTTATCTCCCGTGAGCATTGATGTATAAAGCCCCATATCTTTAAGCTGTTTAATTGCAGACGGTGAAGAATTTTTAACCGTATCAGATACAATTATAATACCCTCAACTTTTCCGTCAACTGCTATATATACGGGAGTACTTGCGATATTGTCAGCCTGCGGAAAAGTTAAATTATTTTCTTTCATAAGTCTTTCATTTCCGCAGAGAATATTTTTACCGCCAAGAACGGCAGAAATTCCGTGACCTGCGATTTCGGTGAGTTTTTCGGGATTATCCAGTTTGATATCCTTACAGTATGAAACGATGCTTTCCGCTACGGGGTGAGTGGAGGACTGCTCACAGCTTCCGCATATTTCAAGGAGTTCATTTTCGGACATAGTGCCGAAAGATTTTATTTCAGTTACGGAAAATGTGCCGTTTGTGAGAGTACCTGTCTTGTCAAATATAAAAGCTTTTACTTTTGCGAGGGCTTCTATTGCATTTCCGCCCTTGAATAAAATTCCGAGTTTTGATGCTGCGCCTATGCCTGAAAAATATGCAAGCGGTACACTCAGTACCAATGCACACGGACAGCTTATTACAAGAAATGTCAGTGCGGAATATATCCATTTCTGAAAATCATGCGTTACAAGAGTTCCGATTAAAGCTGTAAGAAATGCAATTGCAAGCACGACAGGAGTGTATATTTTTGAAAATCTTGTGATAAATTTGTCAATTTCAGGCTTTTCAGCGGAGGCATTTTCGACAGCCCTTGCAATTTTTGATAACATGGATTCATCAGCGGCGGCAGTTGCTTTCATAGTGAAAACTTCGGATAAATTTATACAGCCCGACATAACGGAATCACCTTTTCGGATTATAACGGGTACAGGCTCACCGTTTACAGCGGAGGTATCTATTTTTGATTCACCGTTTTCAACGATTCCGTCAGCGGCGATTCTTTCACCAGCTTTAATGCGGAGGATATCGCCTTTTTTAATGGTATCAGATGATACACGCTTAAATTCTCCGTGGATTAATACATCAGCCTCAGTAACTTTGAGTGCGGAAACGTCTGTTATGGCTTTTCGGCTTTTTGCGACTGCATAATCCTCAAAGAGTTCGCCTATCTTGAAAAAAAGCATAACTCCTACGGCTTCGGAATATTCACCAAGTGCAAATGCTCCTATTGTTGCAACAGTCATCAGTGTGTTTTCATCAAAGAAATTTTTTGACTTTATATTCTTGAAACAGGAGACAAGCACATCTTTTCCGAGTATAAAATAAGATATGATATAGCAGGCTAAGGATATGAAAAGCGGAAGTCCGAATTTTCCTGTAAGTATTGCGGATATGAATATAGCTATTCCGACAGCGAGGAGAATTAATTCCGATTTGAGTGAATTTTCTTCATCTTCATCATGGACTTCATTTGTCTGTGATTTTTCCATGCGGACGATTTCGACATCAGGCTCAATAGCCTTTGCGAGTTCATTCATGAGCATGATTGTATCTTCATCAATATCGCCTGTAACGGTTAATTTCTTTAACGGAAAATTAAGCACGGCAGATTCAACAGTCTGCATATCGGAGATTAAAGCTTCAATTTTTGCACCGCAGTGGGCGCAGTCAAGATTATTGACAGTAAATTCAAAAGTATTATCCATAGTATCATCTCTTTCATATGAATGATTGTTCATATGTTTAATATATCATATCTGAAAGCATTTGTCAATAGTATGGAGAAAATTTCTTAAAATAAGCATAATACACAAAAGCGGATATAAAAAATATCCGCTTTTTATATTATTTCATATATTTCTGCATTTCGTCAAGCATAATCATGAAGTCCTGTTCCTTTACGATAGCTATTCCCTGAGTATCATCACCGAGAATAATAAGTGAATCCCCGACATTGATGTTAAATATTTTTCTTGCCTTTGCGGGAATGACTATCTGCCCCTTTTCGCCGACTTTTACTGTTCCGAAAAAATGTTTTCCGACAGGCGGGACGAGGAGTTTTCCGTTGATATTTTCATGTGTTACGAGTTCATCAAGTGAAACATCAAAAATATCCGCAATCATACGGCTCTTTTCGATATCAGGGAGTGAGTCGCCTGTTTCCCATTTGGAGAGGGTCTGACGGGTGACGTTTAATTTTTCCGCAAGTTCTTCCTGAGTCATATTTTTTGCTTTTCTCAAAGTTACTAAATTATCGCTGAACATTCTTTTTCCTCCTGCCAAGTATCAGAAATCTTAAAACGGGTATGCGTGAGATTATATTATAGGTTATTATACTGCCTGCAAATGCACAGACCGTACATATAATATACTGTAAAAACGGCTGTATATTGGTATTTATCATGTAATATGCAGGCATTGAGAGGAATAAATAATGGAATATATAAATTCCCCAGCTTTGCGATGACATGAAATCCGTGAATTTGTTTCTGAAATCAAGTGATTTTTTCCCGAAAGTAAGTATGAAAAGAATTGCAGTCCATGCGTAGGCTATTGAGAGGGGACTGTTAAGAACAGGTTTTTCAGTGTAATTTTCTCCGAAATATACAATAACTTCCGCAACTGCCAGAATCAGGGTGCATATTCCGAATATATACCTGAATTTTATGAGCTTTTCAATTATTTCATCATGGGAAAATATAAAGTATCCCATGAAAAACGCAAAGCCGTAAATTCCGCATCTGTATACTGTTATTACGGGAGTGTTCAATATTTGTGCGGAAAGCCATAAGGGAATAACCATTGATATTACGGCAATTACGGGGATATTTCCACATTTGTTATATAATTTGTCTTTTTCGGCTTTTCTGATAAAGTATAATATTAAACAGTATACCCATAAAAGCTGTATGAACCATAAAACTCCTGTTCCGCTGAGACACATTATGAGGAACATTATCGGTTTCGGGACTGTATCGGGGATATCATCAAAGGCATGGGATATCTGCATATTATAATATCCCTGAATCCACTGAAATGTTAAAAGTCCGACAGTTGACGGTATAAGGAGTTTATCTGTCCTTGACTTTAAAAATTCCCTGTCGGTATGCTTTTCAAGGTAATATCTCGAACTCATTCCCGAAACTGTAAACAAAAGCACCATGAACCATGGATATAATATGTATTGTACTGCGTCCTGCCACTGATTTTCCCTGAAAGCCCCGATAACTCCATACGGCTGTACACCGTTGAAAATATACACAACATGGTATATCACGACAAAAACTATCGTTATCCAGCGGATATTGTCAATATAATGTTTTCTCATATTCAGCACCTGCCAGCTTATTTGTTATAATAAATTATATCACATATTTTTCTGTAAGTCCACCAACTTTTCATTACATTTCATAACATTTATGTAAAAATTAGTTGCGTAATTATAAAAAATTATTGTTTAAAATTTTTATTATATCATGAAATTATTTTCAATGAACATCTGTTTTGCAGGGCTTATTTGTGTAAAGTACCAATTTTCCGCAGAAATTTGAGTTTTATTTTACTGTTAATTTGAAAAAAAGGCTTTACATAAGAAAAAAAACATGATATAATAAAAAACGGAGCCTGTTTTTTGAAAAAATGCTCTTTAAAAATAAACAAAGAAAGAAGATAGCTATGGTTTTTTCAAAACTCTTTTTTATTTATTTTTTTCTTCCGCTTTGCCTTGTGACATACGGGCTTGTCAGAAAGACAAAAAATAAAAACACTGTATTGATAATATTTTCCCTTGTTTTCTATGCATGGGGAGAGCCTACATATGTATTCCTCATGCTCCTGAGTGCGGGCGTAAACTATTTTGCAGGTCTTTCAATTGAAAAGTACAGGGGTGACAAAAAAGAAAAAATCGCTTTTGCAGGAGCAATAATCTTTGACCTGCTCATGCTCGGAATCTTTAAATACAGCGGTTTCATAGTTGAAAATATAAATGCGCTTTTCGGAATTTCAATTCCCGTCCCCGATATACGCCTTCCGATAGGAATAAGCTTCTATACATTCCAGACACTTTCATATGTGGTAGATGTCCAGTGGGAAACTGTAAAGGCACAGAAAAGCTTTAAGAATTTTCTGCTTTATGTCTGTCTTTTCCCTCAGCTTGTCGCAGGACCTATCGTCCGTTACAGCACTATTGAAAGCGAAATCGAGGAGAGAAAGACAAGCATTGAAGATATATCCTACGGTCTTAACAGAATGGTACTCGGTCTTTCAAAAAAAGTTCTCATTGCCAATCAGTTAAGCACTATTGCCGACAATATGCTCGGAAATATCGAAACATCAAGTTTTGTCGGCGCATGGTACGGAGCGTTGGCATACGGATTGCAGATATATTTCGATTTTTCGGGATATTCGGATATAGCTATCGGTCTGGGCAGAATATTCGGATTCCATTTTGACGAAAACTTCAAACACCCTTTCATATGCAAGGATATTACAGAATTCTGGCAGAGATGGCATATATCGCTCAGTACATTTTTCAGGGACTATGTGCTTTATCTCCCGATATTCGGCAAAAGAAGAAAATACGGCGGACTTTTCCTCGTATGGCTCTGTACAGGTATCTGGCACGGTGCAAGCTGGAATTTCATAATATGGGGTCTTTATTACGGAATATTCATATTCATCGAAATGAAGATAGGAAAGAAGAATATGAAGAAAATTCCGATTGTTATACGCCATATATACAACAAAATAGTTATATTCATAGGATTCGGAATATTCTATTTCGAGGATTTCGGACAGCTCGGACAGTTTTTCAAGACAATATTCGGCATGGGCGAAAACGGATTCATAACCTTAGCAGATAAAATTTCTTTCAGCAACAATATATTCCTTATCGCAGCAGCAGTTATATTCTGTTTCCCCGTGATAGAAATTTTCAAGAAAAGCAAACTCTATGCAAGCGAAAAATCAAAGAATATTACAACTGTCCTTACAACAGTAATTTCAGCAATTCTTCTCCTTGTGAGCAGTATAATGCTTGTTGATGCCACCACAAATCCGTTCCTGTATTTCAGATTCTGAGAGGTGTATGAATATGGAAAATAACAATGAAAACAATTCAAACAGCAGACCTCCTGTCAGGAAACTTGTCAGGATAAACAGCTCTGCCGTGCAGAATCCACCACAGACGGAGGAAAATCCTGTACAGCAGAAAATTGAAAAGCTTATGAAGAAAAAAGCCGATAAGCCTGTACAGCAGGAAACTGAACCCGTACAGCAAAAGGCTGAACCTGTAAAGCAAGAGGCTAAGCCTGTACAGCAAGGCGCAAAACCTGTACAACAAGGTGCAAGACCAGTACAACAAGGCGCAAAACCTGTACGTCAAGGTGCAAGACCTGCACAACAAGGTGCAAAACTTGTACATCAAGGTGCAAGACCTGCACAGCAAGGTGCAAAACCTGTACGTCAAGGTGCAAGACCAGTACAACAAGGCGCAAGACCAGTACAACAAGGCGCAAGACCAGTACAGCAAGGTGCAAGACCGGTACAGCAAGGTGCAAGACCAGTACAGCAAAAGGCTAAACCTGTACAGCAAGCTGTAAGTCCTGTAATTGAAAAAACTGAACCCGCTAAAAAAGAAAAGGTTTCAATACCAAAATCAAAAATTCCTGTTATTGCAAATGCAGGAGCTATAATGCTTGTGTTGCTTTGCGGATTTTTCTATCTGCTTGTATTGCCGAGGGATACTGTTTCCCATGAGGAAAACAGAAATCTCACTCAGATGCCTGAATTTTCCGTTGAAAGCTACCTTCAGGGCAAATATACAGAGGGACTTGCAGATTATTATGATGATACCGTCCCGAACAGAAGTTTCTTCAAAAATATGATAGCATCTGTTCTTATGCCGATGAAAGGCGTTAAATACGGTGACGGTGTTACCCTCCACGGCGGTACTTACGAAAATAATAAAAAGGCTAATCAGAAAAACAATGCCGCTAAAAAAGATACCACTCCCGTAACTACTGCGGCGGCTGAAAATTCTTCCGCTGAAACAAATACAGCCGCTACTTCCGAGGCAGTTGAGGAGACTACTCCCGTTACCACTCTCCCGAATGCAAATGAACCCGCTGCCGACAACGGAGAAATTACAAACAATATCATGATTGTCAATAACAGGGGTCTTATGCTTTACGGCGGCGCATGGGGCAGTGAACTTGTATACGCTGACTATGTGAACGAATACAAGGAAAGACTTGGCGATTCTGTAAATGTTTATTCAATGGTTCTCCCGACTGCGGTATCTTTCTATCTCCCTGAAAATTACAAGGATATTTCCGAGAGCGAAAAAGATGACCTCGACAGCATGGCAGCCGCTTTCAAGGGCGTGAGAAATGTCGATGCATATACTGCACTTCTCGCACATAAGGACGAACATATATATTCACGGACTGACCATCACTGGCAGCATCTCGGTGCATATTATGCAGCCCATGCATTTGCAAATGTGGCAGGCGTTCCCTTTGCAGACTTTGAAAAATATGACAAGGTAACGCTTCAGGACTATGTGGGAACTATCTACGGCTTTACCCAGAGTGCGGATATTATAAACAATCCCGAAGAATTTGTTTATTTCAAGCCGAAAGATGATGTTGAAGTCACTATTTATGATACTGCTTTCCAGAATCCTGTTGCAGGAGAACTTTTCCTCAGTACCGAAAATATGAGCAATTCAGACTATTATCTCACATTTGCACTCGATGACCAGATAAAACAAGTCCATACAGGTATGAAAAACGGCAGAAATCTCGTAATATTCAAGGACAGCTACGGAAATGCACTTCCCTCAGTCCTGACATATTCATTTGAAAATATCTACCTTTGTGATATAAGATATTTCGATATAAATGCAATAGATTTCATAAAACAGGTAAATGCAACAGATGTCCTCTTTGCCATGAATACTTTCTCAGCCGTTTCAAATCAGGGTTATATAAAAGAAAATATTGATAAATAAACAGGTGAAAAAATGAAAGAACTTGAATTTCCTTTTGACAACAAATATATAATGCGTAAGAGAAAGGCTATAAAAAAACAGCTTCTCTCTGACGGAACTTCACGCATAAAAAAGAAAATAGCTGTCCTCGGCGGTTCAACTGCTGATGACGTTATTTCGGCACTTGACCTCTTTCTCCTCAATTTCGGAATAGAGGCTCAGTTCTGGAAATCCGAATACAATAAATTCTATGAAGATGCCGTTTTCGGAAATCCTGAACTTGATGAGTTCGCCCCCGATTTGATTTATATTCACACTACGTCAAGAAATTTAACCATGCTCCCCGAAAGCCCTGCCGAATCCGAAGAACAGGTTCAGCAGAGACTTGAAAATCAGTTTGATGTTTTCAAGCAGGTATGGATAAATTTAACTCAGAAATATGGCTGTCCGATAATTCAAAATAATTTTGAACTCCCTCTTTTCAGACGTACAGGAAACTGGGACGGCTGGGGCATAAGCGGTACAGGTGCATTCATAAACCGCCTGAATGTCATGCTTTCGGACTATGCAAGGCATAACAACGGCTTTTACATAAACGATATAAATTATCTCTCATCTGTAATCGGTCTTGAAAAATGGCACGATACAGAGGCTTGGTATATGTATAAGTATGCCCTGAATACTTCCCTTATCCCCGAACTTTCGTACAGCATAGCCTGCATAGTCAAGTCAGTTTACGGCAAGAATCAGAAAGTTATCGCTCTCGACCTTGACAATACTCTCTGGGGCGGTATCATAGGTGATGACGGTGTTGACGGTATCGAAATAGGTGAGGAAACTGCTGTCGGTGAGGCTTACAGCGAATTTCAGCACTTTATTAAAAATTATAAGAATTACGGTATAATCCTCACTGTATGCTCCAAAAATGAAGAAGAAAACGCCCTCGCAGGTCTTAATCACCCCACAGGTATCTTAAAGCCCGATGATTTAGCATCAATAAAGGCTAACTGGAATCCAAAGGATATAAACCTTGCGGAATCCGCTGAGGAACTCGGACTTCTCCCCGAAAGTTTCGTATTCGTGGACGATAACCCTGCCGAATGTGCGATAGTCAATGCACAGCTTCCCGCAGTTCATACCGTTCATGCGGAATCTGTCGGAAAAGCTATGTATACGCTTTCAAGAGGCGGATTTTTCGAGATAACTTCCGTTTCGGAGGACGATTTGAAACGTTCGGATATGTATGCCGAAAATGCAAAGAGAATATCTCAGCAGAAAAAATTCTCAAACTATACCGATTATCTTTTAAGTCTCGATATGCAGGGCGAAATAAAGGACTTTACCCCCGTCTACCTCCAGAGAATAACTCAGCTTACCAATAAAAGCAATCAGTTCAATCTGACTACTAAAAGATATACTCAGCAGGAAATGGAGCAGGTTTGCGCTATGCCAGACAGAATCAGACTCTATGGCAGACTTGCAGATAAATTCGGTGATAACGGCATAGTTTCGGTAGTTATTGGAAAATGTGAGAATGATACCTGCCATGTTGAATTATGGCTTATGAGCTGTCGTGTTCTCAAAAGAGATATGGAATTTGCCATGCTTGATGAACTTGTAAGACAGTGCAGAATCAGGGGTATCTCAAAAATAAGAGGTTATTATTACAGGACTCCCAAAAATAATATGGTTTCACAGCTTTTCGGAACTTTCGGCTTTGAACTCGCTGAACAGTCCGAAAACGGTGATTCTGTATGGGAACTTGATATAACAGGATACGAAAACAAAAATAAAGTTATAAAAATTAATGAAAAGGAGAATATCTATGAATAAGAATGATGTTATTGCAAGACTTAATGAGGTTTTCAGGGACGTTTTTGATGATGATTCAATCGTGGTAAACGCTTCAACAACTTCCGCAGATATTGACGACTGGGACAGCATTGAGCATATCAACCTTATCGGTGCTGTTGAGGACGAGTTCGGTATGCGTTTCAAGATGAAAGAAGTTTCAGGCATGAAGAACGTCGGCGAGATGATTAATATTATCTGCGAGAGAGGAACAAAGTAATGTCGTCCAAAAAACGCAGGAGAATAATTGCGGGGGCTGTTTCGGCTCTCGTAATTTTTCTGTATATATGGGGATTCCGGCTTGAAAAAGTAAATTATAATATCACAAGCAATAAAATAAATGATGATGTAAAAATAGTGTTCGTTTCGGATTTGCATGACTGCGTTTACGGAAAAAATCAGTCAGGGCTTATGGAAGAAATAGAAATTGAAAATCCCGATATAGTCCTCTTTGGCGGTGATGTCATTGATTCTGCCGGCGGTTCTGATGATGCACTTGAAATCATGAGACTTGTAAAGGAAAAATATCCCTGTGCCTATTCTGCGGGCAATCATGAAGTTGTGCGTGATGACTGTGAGGAGTTTTTTGAAGATGTTTCTGAAATCGGCATTCCCATACTTTACGGACAGTTCTGCGAAATGAATGTAAAAGGTCAGAAAATCCGTGTTTATGGCATTATTGACTCATATGAAAAAGACAAACATGAACAGCTTGATGAATGTTATGATAATTTTGATGACAGTTATTATAATATTCTTCTTGCACATCAGCCTGAACAGTGCGTAGACCTTCTGGATACTGATGAAGATGTTCCGCCCTTTGACCTTGTTCTTTCGGGACACGCCCACGGCGGACAGTGGAGACTGCCTTACATTCTTGAACAGGGTCTTTATGCGCCTGATCAGGGAATTTTCCCTGAACGTACAACAGGAGTTTTTGAGTGCGGAAGTTCCGTCCAGATAGTCAGCAGGGGACTTGCACGACCTTTGAGAATGATTTTCATACCAAGAATATTCAACCGCCCTGAATTATCTGTCATAACTTTAAGCAAAGGAGAAAATAAATGAAGTTCATATCCTGGAATGTAAACGGTCTGAGAGCCGTTATGGGGAAAAATTTCAAAGAAGTTTTTGAAAATCAGAATGCAGATATTTTCTGCCTTCAGGAAATCAAATGCACTAAGGAACAGGCGGATTTCCAGCCTGACGGCTATTATTCGTACTATTACAGTGCAATCGCTAAAAAAGGCTATTCGGGTACTGCCGTTTTCACTAAAATCAAGCCTGTATCGGTTACATACGGAATTAATGGAAAACATACCGATGAAGGGCGTGTTATTACCTGCGAATATGATGACTTTTATTTCGTGTGCTGTTATGTCCCAAATGCACAGCCTGAACTTAAAAGAATTAATTATCGCATGGAATTTGAGGACGATATAAGGGAATATTTAACTGGACTGGATAAGAAAAAACCTGTCGTCTACTGCGGTGATTTGAATGTCGCTCATAATGAAATTGACCTGAAAAATCCTAAGTCAAATGTCGGTCACCCCGGATTTTCCGATGAGGAACGAGGTAAATTCAATCAGCTTTTAAATGCGGGATTTGCAGATACTTTCCGCAGACTTTATCCTGATGAAGTGAAATATTCGTGGTGGTCATATCGTTTCAGAGCGAGGGAGAAAAATTCAGGGTGGAGAATTGATTATTTTATCGTTTCGGAAAGATTTATGGAAAAAGTAGAGGATTCAATTATCTGCACCGATATCATGGGAAGCGACCACTGTCCCGTATGCCTTGTCACAAAATAGGAGAAGCTATGTTTAATATTTTTTCGGAAAAGAAAATCCCCATTCCGCAGGGATTTTCAGAAAATGATGTGAAAATTGAATCGAGTATCTGCACAGGCGAGAAAACTATCGGCTTTTATGACAAACATTCAAAAAAATTAATGTTTGCGGAACTTGTCAAATCAGAAAGCGATATTGATAAATTCTATAACAAATACGGTATCGAAAGGAAAAAATAATGGATTTTCAGAGACTTGAAAAAAATTTAATCGACAATATCTATGAGGCACAACTCAAAATCGGTTACGAAAAAAGACCTGTAAGTTTTAATTATACCACACAGTCACTCTGTCATCTCTTGAATGTAAATGATATAACAGAAGAAATTCTGTCTCAGTTCAAAAGTGATAAAACAGGCGATATTTCATTCCGCCCCATAAAATCAGGCTGGTGCATAACCGTTTCTGAAATCGGTGCGGATTATGTTCACAAAAACTGCAAGGGCGGTTTTATCGCTGATTTGATTGAAGCTGTAAGACATCACGGCAAATCCCTTGACGATATTTTCAATATTTTTAAGAAATATTCCGATAACGTCTGCATCGAACAGAAAAATAATGAGGAATTTGACTACCTTGTCTATTTCAAGGACGGTATCCCCGACAACTATTATTACTGCATCACAGATGAGGGTCTGCATATAACCTATCACAGATTTACAAAAGAGGACTATGAGGACTTTAATTTCTGATATAATTAAAAAATAAATATTTATTTTCCGCTTGACATTTTATGTATAATGTGATATAATATTCGAGTATCGTGATTGTGCGGTATGTTATCCTTGCCCGCAGTCGGTTGCAGGGCATAGCCCAGAAGGAGGTGTTTATAATGGCAAAAGTATCCGCTAAATATGAGGTAATGGTTGTTTTCAGCCTCAAAAACGGTGAAGAATCAATGAGAGCTCTCATCAATAAGTTCAAGGAGAGAATCGAGCGTCATGCTGAAGCTGTTGAAGTCAACGAGGATTGGGGTAAGCGTAAGCTTGCATATCCTATCGAGGACGAAACAGAAGGTTACTATGTAATCTATACTTTCACTTCACAGCCCGAATACCCCGCAGAGCTTTCAAGACGTCTCAATATTGCTGACGGTATTCTTCGTTCACTCGTTACTGTTGTTGAATAATTCTACTTCATTTTTTTAAGGAGGCGGTCAGATGAATAAAGTTATTTTAATGGGCAGACTTACTGCCGACCCCGAATTTCGCCAGAACCAGACAGGCAGTGTTTCCTGCAGAATAAGAATTGCCATAAACAGAAGATTCGCTGATAAAAATACAGGCGAAAGACAGGCAGATTTCATTAATTGTACTGCCTGGGGACAGACTGCTGAGTTCGTAAACCGTTATTTCCGTAAGGGAAGTATGATAATGGTTGAGGGTACTCTCAGAACAGGCAGCTATCAGGACAAGAACCACCCCGATGTTACTCACTATACTACCGAAGTGTGGGCTGAAAATGTCGAGTTTACAGGTTCAAAAGCTGAAACAGGCACTACGGGCGGCTATCAGAATAACTACAATAACAACAATTATAATAACGGCTACAATAATGGCGGCTATAATAATAATGGCTACAACAACGGCGGTTATGATAATAATAATTACTCTGCTCCTCCGCAGGCAGCTCCTCAGCAGCCACAGAATAATGACAGTATGTCGTATGGCAGTAATCAGGATTTTGAGGAAATTATCAGCGACGGAGATGTTCCGTTCTGAAAACATTACTAAGATAGGAGGATAAAGGAAATGCCAATGGATAAGGAAAGAGGTCCACGTCCCGCTAAGAAGCCCCGCAAGAAGGTTTGTATGTTCTGTGCTGACAGAATCGAGAGAATCGACTATAAAGACCTCAACAAGCTCAGAAAATGCATGACTGAGAGAGCTAAGATTCTCCCCAGACGTGTTACAGGCACTTGTGCATTCCACCAGCGTGAACTTACTGTTGCTATCAAGAGAGCAAGACATATCGCTCTTCTCCCTTATGTAAGCGACTGATTGTAAAATATAACTGTACAGTTTCGGCTGTGCAGTTTTTTTATTTAAAATAATTTTATTGGTGTGGTGATATTATGGAACTTGTTGAACGTATAGGAGTAAACCTTTTTATTCAGGTTATAATAGAAATGTGGAACGGCATATTTCTGCTGATAATGATATTTTCGCTGATAATTTCCATAAGGGATAACAGAAAAAATAAGCATATAGATATTGTTATACCTTTTACAACAGACATACTTGTATTTTATATAACATTATATATTTACAATTTATGCAATATAATGGGAATAGTGTATGAATTTAAAACGGACAGAATATCCTATTGGATAGTACACATTGCTGTTTTTGTGTATTATGTGGCAGGGGCATTTCAGACACTTTTCTTTTTGCAGTTGGTCAACAGATATATTGCAAAACAATATAAACTCAAAAGGCTTGAAATACTTACGAATATTCTCCAGCTTATGCATATAGTACCGCTTGCATTTCTCATTGCAACTCCTTTTAACGGTGCGCTTTACTATTTCACCGAAAAAAACGAATATATCAGGGGAGATTATTTCTATGTATGGCATATTCTTTCAATCGGGACAGTGATATTTATTTTCGGGGTGTTTCTTATGTATCGCAAAAAAATAGATTCAATGTTGAAGCAGATTATGGTTATTTTAACAGTAGTTCCTGTGATTGGCTTTATCCTGAATACAAGTTACAGTTATATAAGTTTTAACAATATATGTGTATCTGTTGCCGCACTCTTAATATTTCTTATGTATGAAAAATATAAAAATGATATGATTATAAAAAATGCGGAGGAACTCCTGACAGTTCAGAAAGAACTTGCAAAAAATAAATATGATTTGGAAAAAACTAAAAATGAAGCCCTTATTGCACAGATACAGCCCCATTTTATAAATAATTCCCTTATGGCTATACGTTCACGCTGCCGCAATTATCCGGAAATATATGAGAGTATCACCAATTTTTCACGCTACCTGCGCTCGCACTTTGAGGCTATCGGTGATACGGAAATGATAACTTTTGAGGAGGAAATGGAAAATATAGAGGCTTATCTCTATCTTGAACACGAAAATTACGGTGAAAAATTAAAGGTTGAATATGATATTGAACTCGATGATTTTCTTATTCCTTCACTTTCTGTTCAGCCCCTTGTTGAAAATGCAGTCCGCCACGGCGTTGCTACATATGAAATGGGCGGTATTGTGAATATCAATGTAAAAAGATTTGAAGATAAAATATATATCGACATCATTGACAGGGGATTTGGTAAAAATAACCCCACACCCCAGCAAATAAGACGAAAAGCTGTAGGAATTGAAAATGTCCGTGCAAGATTAAGGCTTATGGCGGGCGGAAATCTTGCGATTATCGGAAACGAAAACGGCACTACTGCACGAATTACCCTTTTATATAACAGTGAACATTAACAGGAGGTATACTATGATAACATTATCTGTTGACGACCAGAAATCATCTGCTGAACTTATGCAGTTCATGCTCAATAATATTGACCCCGAAGGCACACATATGATTGCAGGCAGTGCTGAGGAAGCTCTGTCACTTCTAAATAATACAGTTCAGATTGTGTTTCTTGATATAGAAATGCCTGTCATGAACGGCATAGAACTCGCTAAAAAAATAAGAGAAAAATATGACAAGATAAATATAATCTTCATAACAGGCTATATCGAATACAGCTATGAGGCATACAGCACCCATCCAAGCGGATTTCTTAAAAAACCGGTCTGCGAACAGGATATAATCCATGAACTTAATAACCTGCGTTTCCCCATAAACAAGAGAAAAGCTCCGCTGATTGTAAACTGTTCCCCCTTTGCTATTTTCCTGAAAGACCAGCCCTATGATTTCAAGCGTGACCGCACAATTGAACTTTTTGCATACCTTGTTTACCGTAACGGTGCTTTCTGCACAAACGGCGAACTGCTCGGGGCATTGTGGGACGGAGACCCCGAAAAACAGGGGTATCTCCGACAGCTTGTCATGGATATGCGTGAGTGCCTGCGGGAAATAAATTCGGAAAATATTATTATCAAAAAATACGGAAAAATAGGAATAAATATAAATGAACTAAATTATGAGGGAAATCCGGCTGATATAATAGAGGAATTTCATTGGATATAATATATTTATCATATTTTATATATTAGAATATCACATAATTTTCATCATATTATCATATAATTTTCATATTAATCTGAAATATTTGCCGAAATTTGTAACAGTTCAGTAACAGTGGATATGATATAATTATATCAGATATAAAGATTACATAGCGGCTTCTGCAAAACTATATTATCATAATTGATTTTTTATAATTATCAGATTTTTGTACATATGAGGTGAAATGATTGGAAAATACCGAAAAGATGCATGAAACTGAATATAAAAATAATGAAAAGAAAAAAAAGCATCAGTCCCCTATGAATCCGATACAGGTCTTTCTACTTAATTTTCTTATAGTAATTACTGTCCTCTGGCTTCTGTTCGGCTTTGTAATCGGTGCGGCAGTCGCTCCGAACAACGATATGTCACAGAATATAAAAGCTAAGGATATGCTCATATACTACAGGCTTGAAAAGGATTTCCGTTCTCAGGACGTTGCCGTGCTTTCAAAAAACAATACAACCTATGTCGGCAGAATAGTAGCAACAGAGGGCGACAGCGTTGATATTACCGATGAGGGACAGCTCATCATCAACGGCAATATGGTCTCAGAACCCGATATTCACGCTTCAACGCCACGGTTTGATGAATTTGTATCGTATCCAATTACACTCGGAGACAATGAATATTTCATTCTTGCCGATTCAAGAGGCGGTGCTGAGGACAGCAGATATTATGGCTGTGTGAATTACAGCGAAATACTCGGAAAAGTCATAATGATAATCAGAAGAAACAGCATTTGACCTTTGGGAGTGATGTAGATGAAATGGCTTAACAGTATTGCAAAAGCCGCAAATAATCTGCTTATGGTATTTGCAGCCCTGATTGCAGCCGTTCTTCTGGTTACAGGACTGTATGTTCTCAATGATATATACTATACCAATGCGGCGGCTTTTGTTTCCTATGATTTGCTTAAATACCGCCCTGTATCAAAATCCTCGGACGATGAAACAATTGAATATACCTTTGAAAACCTTAAACAGATAAATTCCGATACCGTCGGCTGGATTGAAATGTTCGGCACTAATATAAACTATCCCGTAATGCAGGGTGACAATAACCTTGAATACCTTAACAAGGATATTTTCGGATACCATACCTTTACAGGCTCAATCTATCTGGCAGCCGAAAATGACAGCGAAATGGGCGACTGGTATAATATCATCTATGGTCATCATATGGAAAATGGCGCAATGTTTGGTGATATAGAAAAATATCTCGATTCAGACTATTTCGCATCACATAATGAGGGAATACTCCAAACTGAAAAAGGAGATTACCATATAAGCGTCTTTGCCTGTATCAAGACAAATGCCTATGAAGATACAGTCTATCAGATGAAAGAAGATGCAGAAGAAAAATATCCCGCTCTGAAAGATTATATCAAAGAACATTCAGTCACTCAGTCGGATATCCCCGAATTGTCAGATGATTTGCATATTCTCGGTATGTCAACCTGTTCAGATGCCGTCACGGACGGCAGAATCGTACTCTTTGCAAGTATTTCCCCATGGAATGAAGCGACAGACGGTGACGCTTACGAGCGTATGTCATACAATAATCATGATGAGGAGAATATCAGCGATATTCAGTCACTTTCCGCTGTCGGTCATGATTTAAGAAAAAATAAATGGGCGTTTCTCAATCTTATGTGTGTTCTCTGTACTGCGCTTACTCTCCTGCCCATATGGACGATTAAGCACAAGTACGGTCAGCTCCCGTATGCAAGAAAATTAATCCGCACTCTTGATGACGAAAATCAGGAATTACAGGAAAATGCTCAGGCTGAAAAGAATAATGAAACAGATATGCAGCCCGATGAGGAGGATATCAATAATCCGCAATATGACGAAAACAATGATATAATATCCGACCTTAAACATTTTATCAGAAAATGCCATGTCGGAATTATTCTTGAAATAATTATACTTATTGTTTCTGTAATAGTATTTCTTATTACAGAAGATTTAACAGGGCGCATGGGTATCCGTGACAGGTGGACGGGAATTATGATACTTATTTCTGCCGCCGCCCTTATTACAGATTTTATATGCCTGCGGTACAGGGGTAAATTACCGCAGGAAAATCCGCAGAACCCTGATGAACCACAGGAGATTAATAATTCCGAAAACTGATACATATTATTAGGGGGGTGATTTTTGATGAACGGAAAACAGCTTTGCAATAAAACAGTTTTCAAAAGAATACAGATATTTTTCATAATTGTAGTAATGGCTGTATCTTTTATCCCTGAGGAAATTATAGATACATATGCCTACGAAATCAGCGAAACCGAAATAACTGACACAGATAATACTGAAACAGACAATACTGAAACAGACATTACAGAATCGGAGCTGGAATATCAGGTCATCAGCGCATCACCTGATGAGGACGATTCACAGGTAATCACACTTGACGGTCTTATGCCGTCAAATGCCGCTGTAAGTGTAAACAGTCTCAATGAACCGCCTGAAAAAAATCTCTGCGCCTATGATATATCCATATCTGACAATAACGGCGAGAATTTTCAGCCCCAGAACGGTTCGAGCATTAAAGTTCAGATTACAAACTCAAATATAGCAGAAGCCGTTGCATCAAATAACAAGCTCCGTCTGTGGCATATTGATGATGACGGTGTTCGTGAGGAAATACATAATTTTACAATACAGGACGATACAATAACTTTTGAAGCATCAGGATTTTCTGTATATGAAGTTGACGACAGCGGTCCCGCACTTGTGACATATAAGTTCAAAATGCCTGATAAGGACGGAAAGTATGAGGACTACTATTTCCCTACATCAAGCACAAATTCAAGCGGAGCATACAAGGAAATCTGTCAGCAAACAATAAAAAAAGGTGAAACCCTCATATTCCCGCAGCTTCCTGCCAGTTACAAAGATACATTCGTCGGCTGGTTTGCTTATGATGAGAACGATGGTTTGTCCAAAGAACCTCTTGATTTCAATAATATACCCGAAGTTAAAGAGACTAAAACTGTTGAACTGCGTGCGGTGTTCAATTCATACGCATACCTCATATTCTATGAGCAGGAGGACTCTACTACCGGAAAACCTCCTGTTCTTGCCACAAGGCGAGCAATCTTTGATGATGATGGAAAGGCAGTGCTTTCCAGCGAAGGCATTACTGTTATGTATGATGACCATGATAGCGACAAGGCTGAAAATCAGCCCGCACAGAAAGTATTCAAGGGCTGGAAAATTGAAAACAGTCCGGTTTATGACAACGATAACGATGCATATCATGTTACCATAGACGGAAATTCATATACAATAGAAAAAATTAATCAATCTCCTGATGATGAAGATTCGGAAACTGAGGAACAGGGAGTTTATCTGAGGCTTTATCCTGTGTTTGAGGATATACGCTGGCTCGGATTCGATACGGGTGAAAAGGGAAGCGGTGCAACTTATATTCCGCCTGTATATTTTGAATCAGATGAAGGATTTTCATTTGAGGGTGCAACCATTCCTGTACGGGCAGGATATGAATTTGCAGGCTGGTATACAGAGCCAAACGGAGAAGGCTCACAGGTAACTGCAATTGACCGTGATTCCAACACTAATGAAATAATCGGTCAGCACCTTGTTTCTTCCCTTAATAATGATAATGATAATGATAAACTTGGAATCAGAAACGGAAAACTGTATGTAGAAGATATCAGAGACGATAACAATAAACTAATCGTTCAGGTTGATTTGTATGCAAAGTGGACACCCGTAGACTCAAAATATACTGTCACAATCTGGAAACAAAAACCTACTGATACTCCCGAAATGAATGTAATTGATGACAGAACACTTTATCCGCAGTATAAGGGAAAAGAAAAGGATGAGGATTACAAACAGTTTATCAGCGGAAAAAATCTGAAATCATATGACTATTCCGAAAGTTTTTCCATCGATGCACTGACAGGAACTATTGTTTCTGTTGAAGCTAAATATACAGATTTAGTCAACAATAAAATCAAGGAGGATTACACAGGCTTTCATTATTCTGATAATTGCAGTTATGATATGGAAGTAAGAGGTGACGGAAAAACTGTTCTTAATGTTTACTATGACCGTAACGTGCATACATTGAAATTTAATGTAACATCAGGAAGCGGCTGGAGTGCTACAACAAATACTGTTTTTGAAAAAACAGCTCTGTATGGTGCATCTATTGTTGATATCTTTCCAATACCGGGTTATGAGAATTATTACTGGGAAGATAATGGAAATCCACAAATATATTCTTATAAACTTGCAACATTGGAAACAATGCCTGACAACAATGTAACTTTTGATGGTAAATCAAGAGAAGCAAGCAGATTTATCTATTATTATGTTGAAATAGATGAAAGCGACCAAGATGAATATTCAAAAAAGAGAACTTTTAAAGGTCAGCTTTATGGTCTTTACAAAACTGTATATCATGGATTTAGGATTCTTACTTATAATGAAGATTATCACCCGATAGAGGGTTACAAGCGTGACAGAAGTTGGGCAGAACCATATTTTGGTGAAAAGGGGGTATATGCTCCTGAAAGTGGTTCTGGTTCTGGTAGTGGTACAGTTAATGACTCGAATATAGCCCCGATTGGCGGATATGATAATGATAAAGATACCGTTAATGGTATAAACTATCTTTACTATAAGAGAAACAGTTTTAACGCCGTTTTTAGAAATTCAAAAGATAACAACATTATCAGAGAGGAAAGCATATTATATAAGCAGAAAGTTGAAAGTTATGTTCCTACTCCTCCCACACCTGATGAAGGCTATGAGTTTTCAGGCTGGTATGCAGATACAAACTGCACAACAAGAGTATTCTTTCATGAACCAACACCGGAGGAAATTGATTCTATCAGAGATGCAAACGGCAATGCAAACTATCAGGTATATGAAAGAATGCCTGCCTACAATATACAGCTTTATGCAGGTTATGCACAGAAATACTACCTGATTAAGATAGACCCCAACGGCGGTGAACTTGTTGGCAATCAGTCTACATGGTTCTGGGAACCCTATGACGGCGACCCTATCATTGAATATGATACCGTTACAAGAGACTATGTACCCGATGCGAACGGTACTTTCTACTATGCACTCCATGACAGAAGCTATCATAATCTTAGTGACGAATGGAACGAAAAAAATGAGAAAGGTCTTGACAGAAGTGCAAAATATACCGAAAATATAGAAGAATCCACAAGCGATATAAAATATGTTCGGCTTCCGGGACACTATCGTTATCTCGGCTGGTACAGAGTGAACGATGACGGAACAGAAGAACCTTACAATTTCAGTGAGCGCATAAGGAAAAATGTTCATCTGCGCCTGCACTGGAAACAGCTCGGCACATACTATATCAAATATGATGCAAAGGAAGGAACTATCGACAACGGTGACGAAAACGAAACAACTTTTCAGTTCCTCGATGCTGACAACTATGAGGACCATGCAGATATAGTTGTTACCCGTGTTGCACGTCCACCCAGCGGTCTTAACTTTATCGGCTGGAGAATCAAAAATGATTCAGAGGGTACAATATATTACCCCGGACAGAGTTTCCAGTTTGCTTCAAGTCTGGCTGAACCACTTGATTATTACAATGAAGTTACAGGTGAGAATGAAACAAGAAATACTATAATTCTCGAAGCTGTATATGATGAAATAAAAAATGCCTCCATTATCTATGACGCAAACGGTGGTACAATAAATAATGAAGCTCTCGCAATTGCTAATGCAGGCGGTGCGCTTGAACATCTTTTCGAAGACCCGAATGATACTCAGGAATGTTCGGTTACAGACGACAAAAAACAGCTTATTGTAAAGGATTTAGTAAACAATACTGCTGTAAAACTCAGCAACGGCGAAGGCTTTTTTAATAAAGGTCTTACATTCGTAGGCTGGAAAGACAGCAACGGAAATTTCTTTACATCTAACAGCATTAAAACATATGTGGTGAATAACAAAGGACCCCTTACACTCTATGCACAGTGGCAAACAAGAGTTTATTTCGACAAGAATAATGAAAATGCTGACTGGGGCGGTGACTGGGATTCCACAAAATATACATGGGACAACGAGAAAGAAATGTACTATACTGTCGTAAATCTCGGCGAAACCGTCGGAAAACCGCAGTATACCCCTGTTTCTTCAATTAGTGACGAAATGTTCCGTTACTGGTCTCTTAATAAATCAGGAACAACTATGACAGCACAGCCTTTTGATTTCAGTCAGCCCATAACTCAGGATATGCTCGGCAACAATGATTATCTCACACTTTACGGCTGCTGGAATAAACCTGTAGAAATACCTGTACATCTCATTGATACTTCCAATGAAACATGGGTACAGCGTGACGATTTGCTTACAGGCGGAAGTGATACAAAAATTATTCTTAACAACTCCGATGTTTTAACAATTAATCCGTCTTACTATGTGAATAACCTGCCCAGCGGCTATAAATTCGCTTTTGCCTGTGCTTCAAAAGACGGGGGGTATGTTGTTTCAGATATTTCAGAAGATAAAGAAATAACAAAGATTTGGTATGACCCTGCTGAGTATAAAGTAAAGGTTAAATACAGCGATGGAACAACTCATGATTTTGACACGGATACAGATACCAAAGATGCTGTATATCTGATATACTACAAGCCGGAACAAGTTCCGATAAAATATGAGGTAATGTCGACTGACGGAACATTTACAGACAAAACTGACAATGTAAGAAACGGGGCTCCAAGAACAACTGATTTTTCTGATGGAAACAGCAATACTTACAATATGCAGAGTGGGATAGCAAGACCGCTTTACTATATAAATAATAATAATAATTACCAGTATTATTCATTTGCGGTCGGCAAAAATGTTTCTGCCCTTTCTGCTTCTGACCTGAAAGTAATTACAGATTATTCCGAAAGTGACGATGATCGCCCTCAGTTGCAGGTACGCCGTGTATGGAATGGTTTTGAATATTCTCTTAACGGTCTCAACTGGAATTACTGCGGTTATGACATTGCCCTTTATGCTATTTACTATGAACAGAAACCTACTATTGTAAATCTCACCGAAAAAACTATTGCGATGCCTGAGCATATGTCTGATGAGTTTAAATATACAATAAATATTATACCGACAAAAACAGTTACAGTTACAAGAAAATATTATTATCGTTATTATTATTATGGTAGTTGGCATTATCAAGAAATAACAGATCCAGATAATTATCAGGAAACCATCGAATCTACGGAAACAACAAACTTAACTGAAATTTTATCAAACACTGAAATAAATCTTTCCAATAATGATATTCAATCATATGCTCTCTTTTATATTAAAACTGTGGGTGTCACAGATGCCAATTATACCCCATATGGAAGTGCACGATATAGGGTAAATAATCAATGGTATGATGTTTATTATCAGAAAACAACTTCTACTGAAATCACTCAGACTATAACAATAGTACAGACCCCAAAAGGCAATTACACTACATCTAATGATGCAGTTTCAGGCGACCATATTTGTAACAGCAGTTATACTTCAAATGCTGGCGGTGTACCAGGGACTATAACCTATACAAATAAATTTGCTCCTACTGTTGAACTGAATGTAGCTGTAATTGAAAACGGAAAAATTACTAAAAATAATTCAATAAGAACTAATACTGAAAGCATTTACAAGCATACATTTAATGTTGACGGTATGCCTGACACTTGGAATATTTCTACCGATGTTTCTCCGTCTGCACTTATAGACAATAACAGTGGATATGTTTTTGCGAGAATTGTTTCGGGAACAGATGAAAGTAATATCGTAACTGCTGATGCTGAACAGGTTCAGTCATTGACATTCGGTGAAATAAATACAGATGTTTATGACCTGTATCTCAATGATGATAAATCAAAACTCCTCGGTGAAAAGGATATATATTTTGTATACGTCAAAAGACCTAAAATAAAGTATGTATTTGAAAAGCCTAACGGAACATATGTTGATATAGATCCTCTTAATCAGGACAATTCACCTTATAAGAGAAGCGGAACAGCAATTTCTCAGAATGAAATTATTCCGCTGACAGATGAAGATACTTCTCAGAATCCTATGATTATTTCAAAGGTTTACAGCAGTGAATCTGTATTTATTCTCCCTGATGAACTCGACTATGAAAATAATAAGCGTATGCTTGATTTAAAATGCATGGGTCTTGGAAATTCAGGCGGAGTTACTCATGTTTCAGACAGCACTTCAATGCTGCTTGATATCAGTGATTCAGGTGTGGAATACCGTTTCATAAAGTCCGACAACCCGCGGTTGTTGCCCGAAAATTCCGTCATCTATGCAATTTATAAGATAAAGGGTTACAGCCTTACTATCAATAAATCAGTAACGGGCGATTCAGGCGGAATCAGTGAATTTACTTTCAATATAAGTTCCAATCAGCTTACAAACAGTCCATATTATGTGAGCGGAATTGCAAATACTGAAACAGTTTCCGTTTCAGATGATAAACAGATATCCGTTACAGTTAATAAAGATAAAAGTGTTACAATTTATGGTCTGCAAAGCGGAGTTTATACTGTATCAGAATCAGGTGCAGGAGACTGTGAACTTTTTGTTACAGTGGACGGTCAGGAAAAACCTGTTACAAATAATTCATTTAGTTTTACCCTTAATAATGATGTTTCGGCTGATGTGCTTAATAAATATCCCATACCCGTAACAAATCATAAAAATACATCTCTGCCGTATGCAATTATTATAACTTTGCTGGCTGCCGCCGCAACAGTTATGCTGACAATAAGACGAAAGGAGAGGATATCCCGTGGAAAATCAGAGATTTAATTTCCTTAAAGGAAAACGCCGCAGGGATAAACCTCCCTGAGATTACACGCAGAAAACCAAATCTATAAATTATCGAAAGGATGATATTAATGAAAAACACTATTATTAAAAAGGCTATTGCCTGCATGACTTCTTTAATGGCAGTTTCTGCAATAGCACTTCCTTCTTTAAGTGCAAATGCAGAAACATTGACTGGTAACGATATAGCTGCATCGCATGAGTTTACAATCACCAAAGATATTGTACTTTTCAATGTTGATGCATCTAAGATTTACGAGCCTAACGTTGAATACAGCTATTCTGTCGGACCTGTTACTGTTGGTGATAATGTTACAATTACAGATGGAAATAACAATGTTGTTGCTGTAAGGTCAGGTATACCAAATGCTGTAAAAATCAAGGGGAACTTAATAGGTGCGGATTATGATTCAATTACTACTCTTACTTTTGGTGCTGATACAAAAGTTAATTCAAATGATGAGGGTAGCGAAGTTACAACAGACTCTAAGCACGTTGATGAGAATTTGAATATCAAGATTGATGCTGATAAAATTTACGGCAAAGACGAGGAGACACATAACCCTCCCGGAGTTTATCGCTATAAGATTACAGATACCACAGCCTCGGCGACTTTGACAGCAGCAGGTATTCAGAGACATGAAGACTATAATGAAGATATTTACCTTGATGTGTATACAAAATACAACTCTAATAAAGACGGACTTGTGGTTTATGGATATACACTTTTCAGAAGTACTACAACAGGTACAGAAACTACTAACACTACGTCAATTACAACTGAATCTGAAAAAATAACAGGATATGATGTGGAATCTGAAACTTTGCCCAGCTCAGGAGTTGTTTCCGGTGGTACAATTATTTCTGACCAGTATCACACCTACAATGTAGAAATTAAAAAGGCAGTTGCAGGTGACCTTGGTGATACAGCTAATGAGTTCCCGTTCCAGATAGAACTTTCTGACGGCAAGGCTAATGCAGATTTCTATTGGATACAGAGCGGTGATACAGAAAAACTTGGTACACTTGGTAATAATGGTGCTTTGGTGCTTGGTTCAGCCAATTCTGCTACTGATCCTGTTACCAGTGCAGTTACACCTCCCAGTTCAACTATAAATTTAAAACATGGCGAGTCATGCACGATAACAGGTCTGCCCACAGGAACAAAAGTTAAAGTATCTGAGTATAACAATACAGGTGATACATACACCGTTGATGTAAAAAAGAATAACGTTGCTGTAGCTATTTCTAATGAAAAAATGGCTAAGGGAGTAACTGCCTCAATGAGTGAAAAAGCTGATGTAAATAAAACAGAATCAGGAGATGTAATTATATTTACCAATACCCTTAGTGACATATCTGTTACAGGTTTATTCTTAAATATTGCACCTTTCATATTTATCACTGCTGCCGGTGTGGTTCTTATCACCCTCTTTATGAGAAACAAGAAAAAAGACAATTCTGATAATATGATTTAACAATCTAACGGTTTTGCCTTCCCGTGTGAAAACATGGGAAGGCAAAATTAAAATGGTGATGTTATGCTTAAAACTTTCAGATTTTGGGTACTTGTAATACTTCTTATACTTGTCGCTGTATGCAGTATATACAAACATAATATGAAAAGTAACAAATCTGATTTCCACATATCAGAAAGTTTCACTGATGACAGTATACCAGATGTAAACACCTGCGCTGTGACAACTGACATTGTCAGTCATTACACAGATACTGCCGTCAGTGAAACAATTGTTACTGATATTGTTGTCACTGATATTGGAACCGGTGATTATTTTCATGATGATGTATTATTTGAAGAAGATGATTTGATGACCGCTTCCGAGCCTTATATTTCAGAAAAGAAAATTTCTGAGGTTATTGAAAATATGCGGGCTGTTTCAGCTCTGAGCGATGACCTTATAGGCTGGATATTTATTGCTGATACAGATATTGATTATCCCATTGTACAGGGAAACGACAATCAGTATTATCTTCACCATACTCCTGACGGCAGAGATTATGACCTTGGAACGATTTTTCTTGATTATCGGAATAAAAATGATTTTTCCGACCCGCAGAGTATACTTTTCGGACACAATATGCAGAAGGGTATGTTTGGCGATATAAGAAGGTTAAAGGACGAAAATGAATTTGCATCGCATCGTTACGGCTGGCTTTTCACGAAAGAATATCTTTATCGTATAGACTTTTTTGCTTTGTCTGTTGTCAATGCATATGACAGTATTTATGATGTCCCAGCAGATAATGTTTCATGGACGGATATGCTTATAGAAAACAGCTTATACATCACTGATGATAATATATCTCCTGACGACCATATTATAGCTCTTTCGACCTGTACGGCTGCTGACTTTGACAATGCCCGTGCGCTGTTTGCAGGCGTACTTGTCAGGGAGCGTGAAATCACCGTCTTTCAGCAGTAACTTGTTAATTTTTAATATGAAAAGAAATGGAAGGTGATAAAATGTGATGATAGTTGCTCTTGACAAGGACAGGCAGTCCAATGAAAAACTTGGCAGTATGCTTAAACAGACTATGATTAATCATAAATACAGATATTTTACATCAATATCTGAATGTATTGATTTTGTAAGTAATTTTGAAGTATCTCTCGTGTTTTTAAGCAAAGATATAGGGCATCATCCCTATGATGTACAGATAGCATGTCATAAACTCAGAAAAATAAAGTCTGACATTGATATTATACTTATGGGAAATGATGACAAGCTGAGCAGCAGTATGGCTTTATGGAGTTTAAAAAACAGATGCTCTGGTTATCTGTGCAAACCGCTGGAATATGAAAAACTTGTATCATCACTTCGGAATATATGGTTTAATCCTATTTTGGAATTAGATGACCTGAAAAGTTTTTAATTGTTTTGCCTGACATATGGTTTCAATTCACGCTATGGTGATATTTTCCTATTCAAAAATCCACAGCAGCAATGTGTCAATATTTTGTTGAATGATTATGAAAAATATTGCAGAAAAAAAGACCTTCATTTTTTTGAAGGTCTTTTAATATTATCTGACATCTGAATTTTCGATAATTTCAGTATTCTCAGAATTTTCGGTAACTTCGGTATTCTCGGAATTTTCGGTAATTTCGGTATTCTCAGAATTTTCAGTATTTTCCGTAACAGTGATTTCCTGTTTTACAGGATATTTTTCCTCGTTGAAGAAAGGTATTATAAAGAAAAGCGGGAGTGTTGAAAAGATTGAATATGCATATCTGAACTCTGAAAATACAGGCGTTGCAATAAGGAGTGTAAGCCATATTCCTATAACAGTAAGATAGGGGAGCAGGAGAGATTTTTTATTCTTGACAATTGCCACGCAGAATGAAAACAGAAGCAGCCATATTGTACCGCCGATACTCCAGAAAAGACCAAGAACATAATATTTCTTGTATGCAAATCTGAAATTGTCAAGAAATTCACCGAATTTTTCAGAAATATATGATTTCTGTTCTATATCCATGTGGTCTGACCTGAATTCGCCTGCATATACCCAGTAGCGGACATCGGGATACCAGTAGCCGTAAGTTTCGTCACGGTAAGCCTTTAAATAGTCAATCGGATATTTAAGACCGACATCAATCCAGAGTTTAAGAAATTCGCCTTTACGCTCCTTGATATAGTCCTGATTGTCTGTTTCTCTTACAAGGTTCTTGATTGAGTCGGATATATCAGCGATATAGCGGTCTGATATCTGTTCTACGTCTACGACCTTGCTGAGGAGTTCAAGCTGTTCATCAGTGAGGGGGTCTTCTTCATTCCTGAAAACAGCGGCTATCTGCTGTGCAGGTATTGAAAGGGATTCTATTGTATCGGGCTGTATAACGTCCATTGAAGCGTATACAGGTCCTTTTATTATGAGTGATATTACAAGTGCTGCGAATATGATTCCCGAAAAAATAAATTTCCTGCATTTTATTGCGAAAATTACTACGAATACAAAAAGGAAAACATATGCGTAAAGTCCGTTGCTCCTGAAAAGACATACTCCCATTCCGCTGATAAAGAGGAGTATTCCCTCTAAAACGGGAACTTCTTTCTGTTTGTTTTTTATTGATACAAGTATGCGCCAGAGTGTGACTGAAAAAGTCACCATGAATGCTGAGAAAAGGACATCTTTCCAGATTGTACTGCTGTATACTCCGTGATACGGAAGAAGTGAATAATATGCCCATACAATCAGCATGACTGTTTTTCTTATGCGGAACTTGTAAATTGTGGCTGTGAGATATGAAAAAGCTGATGACAAGGCGAGAAGCTGGAATACTGTATATACAGCTATTGCCTTTGTATCGCTGTCAGGGAAAATTTTTCTTCCGAGCATGAAGAAGAATTTTATTACCAGTGTATGTGCTGTCGGGTGATGATTTGAAAGCGGATAATTTCCGACAGTCTGATTTATCTGTTCGATTGAGTCGGTTGTGATATCTGCGGGGAATCTCCAGAGAAAATACGGAAGCCAGCACAAAAGCGTACAAATCATTGAGATGAAGAATACAAGCAGTACGCTTTTTCTTGTGGGCATTTTTTCTTTGAGATTAAATTCAATATTTTTTGCCTTGTCAAGCAGAACTATCATTACTGATACAAAAAACAGGCTGAAACCTATTGCCTGATTGAGAATATTTCTCATTCTGCCTTCTTCAATCGACATAAACCAGCCTATATTGAAGAAACACATCGCTGCCGCATAAAAAAGACCGCATACAAGTGCAGTGAAAAACACACGCCTGTCCCTTATTTCA
>ODAI013318797.1_pt1 | contig 41977 bp, 28 predicted proteins | sample 1539321 | NCBI WGS metagenome assembly ODAI01 (sample SAMN02144231, study PRJEB22623) | gut metagenome | biome: sheep rumen | host: Ovis aries | place: New Zealand
CCCATCACAGCAGCACCGATCTGACACAAGCCTACGCCATGTCCCCATCCTGCACCTTTCAGTACAAACTTCTGCGGTATGCCAAGAATGAAATCCCTTGACTCCACCTCGAAGGCACTGCTATAGAGATGCGTTTCACTCAGCGCACGGCGGATCTCCAGTTCCTTACCGATAGTGAACTGCCGTTCCGTTCCCACTATCTTCAGTTTCCATATCCGTCCGCTCTTACCGCGTGCCAGTGGTTCTAAGGAGATAATCTTCCCGAACTTCATCTTCAACTTGCGTTCAATGAGCTCGCAAAGTTCCTCCTGCGTATATTCCACCTGCCAACGATAGAAATCGGATGTCTCCTGATCGTAATCATTGAGCACCTGCGATAGTATATGCTTGTCATGGGTATGGCAGAACGGATCGCCGTCGGGCGTGGCAGCATCGCGCACCGATACAAGATATGGTTTCGGAGAATCCTCCCAGCAATACTGGAATTCCTCTGTCTGCCCGCCGCAGCACTTGCTGAAACGGGTGTCGCAGATTTCATTCCCGTAGACCAATATCTGTCCGCGCGTGGCCTTGACGGCATCCACCACGTGGATATTGCTGGCCTTGGTGATTCCCTGATAGCGCTGACAATGGTCGTCGGCACACACATCGAAAATCGTATGGTCGTCGCGGTCGTACCATCGTATCAGTTCATCTTCCTTCTTGATAAACGAGAAGAACCCGTTGCCGCCTGCATTCTGGTTCTTGCGCTTATCCATCTGGGCCAAGAGCCAACTGCGCGAAATAACGGCATGAGCCTTCAGGAACTCCAGCGACGACGTTGCACTCATTTCGCTGGATATGACACTGGTGAGATAACTTTCCACCGGCAATTCGTTGATGGCGCATATTTTTCCTTCTTCCACCACCAGCCGGAGCGACCCGGAAAATGTCTGCGTCTCTTTTCGCTCCCAATGGAAGTTCACGCCGATGGTGACATCTTTGATGGAGAACGAGGCGTCTTTGGCCTGCGGAACAAATCTCAATTCGCGGTATTGACTACCATTCCACAAGATTCCGCCCTCTGAAAACTCCACGATTTGCTCTCCGCTGATCATTCCGCCCTTGGCTGCATACGCCTTGTTGAGCGAGAACAAGATTCTCTCTGCACTCACAATGCCCACTTCCACCGTGGGTTCTTTGTCAAAAAGAGAAGAAAAAGCGGAAGCGCCGGCACCGTCGCCACTGCCCTTAATACGCTCAACCACACCGTTCACCTCCTCTTCCGTAAGGCTCACCTCTTGCAAAATCGCCGTCACCTGGGCGGGAGTGATGTGTTCGAAATCCTCCTGACGCGGCGTAATGATAAGTCCAGCCATGTCGATGGCACCCGGACTGACGAGCAATCCTTCCTTACCATCAGCATAATAGCAGTCAGGACGGTGTTTCTTCCGTAGGAAAACCACGGTCAGGAAATCGTCTCCGCTGCGCCACGACACGATGTTCATCATCGGTTCCTCACCGACACAGCCTGTCTCCAAGGCCTTATACACTTTGCGGAACAGATGAGCCTCCCCTTTCTCCGTGCGGCTCTTGATGAGCAGTGCCGGTGCAGGATAGTCGCTGACGAATGCGATATACTCTTCCTCGTTCAGCCGATAGACCTCCGACAGATTGCGTGCCAGCCGCTGCCATTCCGTCTGCAGCGGCACCATTCCGCTTGTTGCAGCCTGGAAATGAAGGTGGTCTGGCGCACTGGCACCGCACTTGGGGCCATTGTAGAACACCATCACGTCGGGATATCTGAGCAACAGTTTGTGTATTTCCCCATAATGTTCCCTGATGCTCTGCGGCTGATGCTTTCGCGAAGGAATCGTGAAATGCATGGGAAGAATGGGGAACGGATTCACCAACAGGCGGTAGTCCGTGTCGATGTCTGCATATATCTGCCGGTCGGGGCGGTTCGCGTCGCAGAGGAAACAGGGCCGCTGCTCAAGCGTTTTCTTGTCGATGCTGGCACCGGTGGACACGATTCGGGCAGGATTGAACTGCACTTTCAGCGTGATTTCCCCCACAGCCACGTCTTTCGTCATTACTTGCTGCAAATCGCGATAGTGGTTTCTTGCATCGCTCCACACCTCCATCTGCCGGTCAAAGAAGCGCGTCAGCGCACTTTCTTCGTCTGCCCGACTCTTGCCGCCAGCCATTTTTTTGCGCGCCATTATCTCCATCGTGCGCAAACGGTCTTTATACAAATTGTTCGCATTCACCTTTTCCACGCTGAGAGCAGCATCGCTGTTGCCGCCCCAGCGACGGCAAAGATACAGTTCGTCATAGATTCTCCCGATGCGGTATCGTCTGCTGAATGCCAGTCCCAGCGCATAGTCCTCACCATAGTTGGTGTTTGGGAACTGTATCTGTCTGAGCAGCGGGGTGAAGAAAGCACGCGGAGCACCCAGTCCGTTGATACGCAATGCGTTGTTCATACCGTTGTTTTCCGTCCATTCGGCATGCGAAATCAGTCCGGGCGGCAGTGTGTTGAGGTCAAAATCACACATGCGGTAACTGCCCACCACCATGGCGGCCTTCTGATTATAGAAAGCATCCACAATGCGTTGCAGCGTTTCGGGAGAGGAATAAAGGTCGTCGCTGTCGAGTTGCACGGCAAACCGCCCGCATCTGGCATCGTTGACAGCCATGTTCCAGCAGCCGCCGATTCCCAGGTCGAAGCGCTCCGGTGTCAGCACCACCAGTTTTCCGTCCGAATCAGTGCTCATGGCCTGCAGGATTTCACCTGTCTGGTCGGTGGAATGATTGTCAACCACAATGACATTATATGGGAATCTCGTTTTCTGTGCCAGCGCACTGTTCACGGCATCGGCAATGGTTTTCTCCCGGTTAAACACAGGAATCACCACCGATGCTTCCATCCCGAAATGCTGTTCATTGAAATCGGGGGCAGTATAATAAGAGGTATCGATGAAAGCACCTATATCATGCAAATGGCTGGTCACGGCGCGCTCCATCTCAATCTGCACCTCGCGATTGGCAGGATTCACATAGTCGAACTGCTTTTCGCCGCTCGCCCTGAGATCGCTTTCCTCCTCTGTATACAAGAACTCGTTCAGATGGAACAGCAATCCCTGCCTGCTCAGATAGAGGCGCAGGTCATAGAGGGCAGCATAGTGGTAGTCGGGAGCAGATGCCGCATCCCTTTGCTCAACATATTCTTTCAGCAAACGGCCCTTGACAAGCCACACGCTGCCAAAGTCAAAGTCGTCGCGCACGCTTCCTTCCTGATAGTCAATCACGGGATGGCGCACGATTTTTCCGTCTTCCACTGAGTAGCGGTCGCCATAGACCATAGAGGCTCCTGTCTCGGTTGCTGCTCGGAGCATGCGCAGCAAGGCTCTTTCTCCAAACGACACCGGCGCATCTTTCAGACACAGCAAAACATAGTCGGCCTCCGTCTTTTCTGATATTTCATTCAAGATATGTGTCGGCATCAGGCGTTCTGTGACCTTCCCCTGTAACCGAAACACTTTCCTTATCACAGAATCATTCTCCAATTGCCCGGCCATGGCATCTCCTGCCTCACGGCTCTGGCAAAATAGGAATGCATCAATCTTACTTCTCATAAAACCAATAGTTAGTATCCCCCATCATCTTAGCCGATGGAATTGTCTGCAAAGGTACAAAATATTGCTGAGAAAGACGAGCGATTTGGGAAGATTAACGCTGTTAGCACATAAATAAAAGCATTTCAATGAGATCTGAGGAACCAACGTTTGGTTTCATGAGCAGTTGAGATTATCTCAAAAGAATACAAAACAGCCGGTAATCAGGCATACAGTCTATTCCTTTTTCTCGTTGTTAATATGCATTTTTGCTTTTTTCTTTCTTTTCTGACTGAAATATCGTAGAAATTTGCTATTTTTGCACACGGATTTCGTTTTTGTTACGTTATCCAAGACATATTGCTCAATAGTCTCACAATCACCACCAAGAGAAACAAGAGCAAACTCCTATTATTGCAGACGCAGATTTCCCAAATTTAGGAGTGATTAATGGAAAACCGTGAGACATATAGCGAATGTCTGCGCCTCTCATGTTCTGACAACTTAAAAACAGGAATTATGAAGAAATATTATTTGGTGGCAGTGCTATTCTACTTCTGTCTGTCTGGGTGCATCAACTTCAACCCGAACAAAGAGAAAAATAGCGAAGACAATGTTGAAGATACAGAGGTTGTTACCGACCCGAATGACGATGCTGCCATGGAAAACAGCAACCACTTGAAGTTTAAGGGTGTTCCCATCGACGGAAAACTCAAGGAGTTTGTTTCGAGGATGAAGCGCAAGAATTTCAAAAGCCTCGGCAATGAAGACGGCGTTGAGATTTTGCAGGGCGAATTCGCGGGATACAAAGAATGTGTCATTTATGTTTCCACTCTCGATAACAAGGACTTGGTTTCGCAGATTTCCGTTGAATTTCCAGATCAAGATACGTGGGAATATCTTTATGGCGATTACAAGAATCTGAAAGGCTTACTGACCGAGAAATATGGACAGCCTTCTGAAGTTACAGAAAAGTTCCAAGAAGAGTTTATTGAGGATGACAATGAGCGTATACATGCTGTCGAGATGGACATGTGCAAGTACGAGACTCGCTTCAAGACCGATAAGGGCGAAATCATTCTCTGGATAGAGCATGAGAGCACTATGTCATGCTTCGTAGCCCTCTGCTATAAGGACAGAATCAACGATGGTATTATTAAGGACATAGAAAAAGACGATTTATAAATGGATCATTTAATAGCCACGCCGTCACTCGGCTTTTCCGAAGCCGTCAACAAAGCGGCAAGCAATATCCTGAAATTTGAGGGTCGTTCTCGCCAATCTGAATATTGGTGGACAATGGTTATTGTCTATCTTGTCAGCATAGCCCTCACGCCGCTGGCAGGATTCGTGCTGAGTTTGCTCACAATCCCCCTTACATTCCGTCGGCTGCACGACACTGGGCGCAGCGGATGGTGGTGGGGAGGCAGTGCTATTCTGCAAGCCATCGCTATAGTCCTATTTATCTACGACATTACAATGGCCTACCTCAATGCCGACAACATTCATGGATACGGTGACGAAATCATGTGGGCATTTTTACTCAAATACACTGTGCTTTCCGTGCTTATCATCATCTATAAGATAGTCTTGTTGGTTTTGTACTGCATCGATAGTGAGCCATACGAAAACGACTATGGAGAATCAATCAAGTACATCATCCAAGAAGATAATCAATAAGACATATTCCTCTACGTGCCACAAATCGCCTTTTTTTGACAATTATACCAATGCATTGGTTTTCTCAATCCATTCGCTCACGCTCATGACGAAGTTTGGCAAACCAGCCTGCATTATAAAGTGGTCAAATTCGACCACTTTATAATTGGGGTTATGAATCATTCCAAGGTTCCAATAATCTTTGTCCATATAAGACAAACCGTTATTTTTGTGTTCTGAACCGTTATCGTTGCCATAGGTTAGTGCTTTTGTAGAATATGTGTGCAAATGTTGCATGATTCATGATATTAAAGAAAAAAGGGTACGAAAATCCCTCATGGCATTTGTACTCTAATATATTCTGAGCGATTTTCTGTCTCCGCTCCAGCGAATCGGGAAAGCGATAGTTTATGTTGGCAGAGCGGTGTTTGCACATAAAATTGTCATAATAAATCCAAATTAAAGGCTCTCATACGGGCGATGATGGGCACGAACTATCAATTGGGTGCGTAATACGCGAATTACGAGGCACTTTTTGCAATTGATTGATTAATAACCAATTGCAGCGAAAACACGTTTTTCTTGAACGAAGAAATCAAATGTTTGCTGTAAAAAACATAGGTTTTGGGTTGCAAAAACATAGGTTTTAAGGCACGAAACCATAGGTTTTGTACAACAAAAACATAGTTTTTGAAGAGTGAAAGCATAGGTTTTGTCCAGAGAAAGATGCATTACGATAATGAATCTTTACGTTTTTGCATTTTCAACACCCGTTTTGCCCAAAAACAATTTCTATTTCAAAGAAAAGTGGCGGCATCATTTTGTCGTGATTTTTCCATATTATCGACATGCTTTTTGTTAGCAAAAGAGGCGATAACGAGACAAGGGCTGCAGAGCAGAATGAGTGGGCATGACGAGATGCCCGGTAGAGTTCGCAATAGGCGAAGAAGGCAGTAAAAATGTGAAAAAGCGAATGAAATCGGGGATAAGATGATGATAATAAAAAAAAAATGCGTAACTTTGCACGGATAAATTGGAACATACAATCTACAAACAGGATAAACATGAAGAATAAGTTGAGTAAAGTGCTGGTATTAGGTTCCGGCGCTTTGAAAATCGGACAGGCCGGAGAGTTCGACTATTCCGGCTCACAAGCACTGAAAGCGCTACGTGAAGAAGGCATCTCATCTGTGCTTGTCAACCCTAACATTGCAACCATTCAGACATCCGAAGGAATTGCCGACAAGGTGTATTTCCAACCGGTGAACACGCATTTCGTCACCGAAATCATCAAGAAGGAGCGCCCCGACGGCATCCTCTTGGCCTTTGGCGGACAGACGGCACTGAACTGCGGAACTGAACTTTACCAGAAAGGCATACTCAAGGAATATGGCGTGGAGGTGCTCGGCACATCGGTAGAGGCCATTATGAACACTGAAGACCGCGACCTGTTTGTGAAGAAACTAAGCGAGGTGGACTTGAAAGTGCCAGTGAGCCACGCCGTGGAGAACATGGACGACGCACTGAAGGCCGCACGCGAAATTGGCTATCCCATTATGATTCGCTCTGCCTATGCACTGGGTGGACTGGGATCGGGCATCTGCCCCAACGAGGAGAAATTCATCGAGTTGGCAGAGAGCGCTTTCACCTTTGCACCGCAGATCCTTGTTGAGGAGAGCCTTAAAGGATGGAAGGAAATAGAGTTCGAATGCATCCGCGATGCCAACGACCGGTGCTTCACCGTGGCCTCCATGGAGAATTTCGACCCATTAGGAATCCACACAGGTGAGAGTATCGTGGTGGCTCCGACATGCTCGCTGACCGAGGAGCAGGTGAAGATGCTGCAGGAAATCACTATCCGCTGCGTGAAACACCTGGGCATCGTGGGCGAATGCAACATCCAGTTTGCCTTCAATGCCGTGACCAACGACTACCGAATCATTGAAATCAACGCCCGTCTGAGCCGCTCATCGGCACTGGCATCCAAGGCAACGGGCTATCCGCTGGCTTTCGTGGCTGCCAAGATAGCACTGGGCTACACGCTCGACCAGATTGGCGAGATGGGAACCACCTCTTCTGCCTATGTGGCACCGAGCCTTGACTACATGATATGTAAGATTCCGCGCTGGGATCTCACCAAGTTTGCCGGCGTGAGCCGCCTGATTGGCTCGTCGATGAAGTCTGTTGGCGAAATCATGTCTATCGGCCGGTCGTTTGAAGAGATGATTCAGAAGGGCCTGCGCATGATTGGACAAGGCATGCACGGGTTTGTAGGCAACGACCATACCAAGTTCGACAACTTGGACGAAGAACTTGAAAACCCCACCGATCTGCGCATTTTCGCCATTGCACAGGCGTTGGAAGAGGGCTATAGCGTGGAGCGCATCGAGGAACTGACCAAGATTGACGTGTGGTTCCTGGAGCGTCTGAAGCATATTGTTGACCTGAAGCGCGAACTGCTGGTCTATAATTCGCTGGAAGAACTGCCCGACGAGTTGCTGCTTGAGGTGAAACGCGCCGGATTCTCCGACTTCCAGATTGCACGTTTCGTGCTGAAACCCCACGAGGGAAACATGGAGAAGCAGAACCTCGAAGTACGCCGCTACCGCAAACAGAAAGGCATCCTGCCGAGCGTGAAGCGCATTCCGACGGTGGCCAGCGAGCATCCGGAACTGACAAACTATCTGTATTTCACATATACGCATACTCCCGCATTTGCAGAAGAGAGCGAAAAGACGTATGTGGCCAAGCACGACATCGACTATTACAAGAACGAAAAGTCGGTGGTGGTGCTCGGTTCGGGAGCCTATCGCATCGGTTCGAGCGTGGAATTCGACTGGTGCTCGGTGAACGCTATTAACACGGCGCGCAAACTGGGCTACAAGTCAATCATGATTAACTATAATCCTGAGACCGTTTCTACCGACTATGACATGTGCGACCGTCTCTATTTCGACGAACTTTCGCTGGAGCGCGTGCTCGATGTCATCGATCTGGAAGAGCCCCGCGGCGTCATCGTCAGCGTGGGCGGACAGATTCCCAACAACCTTGCCATGAAACTGCACCGGCAGGGTGTTCCCGTTTTGGGCACGTCGCCCGTAGATATCGACCGCGCGGAGAACCGCGACAAGTTCTCGGCCATGCTCGACAAACTGGGCATTGACCAGCCTGCCTGGCGCGCACTCACGTCTTTCGACGATGTGAAAGAGTTTGTCAACAAGGTGGGCTATCCCGTACTGGTGCGCCCGTCGTATGTGCTTTCCGGCGCTGCCATGAACGTGTGCTACGACGATGAGGAACTTCACCGCTTCCTGAACATGGCCACCGAGGTGTCGAAAGAGTTCCCCGTGGTGGTCAGCCAGTTCATGCAAGACACCAAGGAGATTGAGTTTGATGCCGTGGCCGACAAGGGCGAGGTGGTGGAATATGCCATTTCAGAGCACGTGGAATATGCTGGTGTCCACTCGGGTGATGCCACCATGGTGTTCCCGGCACAGCATATCTATTTCTCAACCATCCGGCAAATCAAGAAAATATCCAGGAAGATTGCCAAGGAACTGAACATCAGCGGACCTTTCAACATCCAGTTCCTGGCCAAGAACCGACAGGTGCGCGTCATCGAATGCAACCTACGCGCCAGCCGCTCCTTCCCCTTCGTGTCGAAGATTCTGAAGCGCAACTTCATTGAAACAGCCACGAAGATTATGCTCGATGCCCCCTATTCAAAGCCCGACAAGAGCGAATTCGACATCGACCGCATCGGCGTGAAGGCCAGCCAGTTCTCATTTGCCCGTTTGCAGAATGCCGATCCCGTCCTGGGAGTGGACATGAGTTCAACCGGCGAGGTGGGTTGTCTGGGCGACGACCTCAACGAAGCCCTCATCAACGCGCTCATCGCCACGGGCTATCGCATCCCCAAGAAGAGCGTGCTGATATCTTCGGGTGGCGTGAAAGGCAAGGTGGACCTGCTGGAACCTGTGCGCGAACTGGCCAAGAACGGCTATGACATCTATGCAACAAGCGGAACGGCCAAGTTCTTCAATGAAAACGGCGTGGAGGCAACGGTAGTGGCATGGCCCGACGAGCACGGCAGCAACAACGTGATGGACATGATTGCCGACCACAAATTTGAACTCATCATCAACGTGCCGAAGAACCACACCAAGCGAGAACTGACCAACGGCTACCGCATACGCCGCGGTGCCATCGACCATAACATACCGCTTATGACCAATACACGACTGGCCAAGGCTTTCATCCAGGCTTTCTGCGACCTGAAGGAGGAAGACATCAAGGTGAAGAGTTGGCAGGAGTATAACAGTTAAGAGCAGAACGGACAGGTATATAAACTTACGATAGTGACGGTTTAGAGATCAGGAAGGAAGAAAGATGACAGACGGAAAGACTGAACTGTTGGGCATGACTCTCTTCGAACTGAAAGAGGTGGCAAAGAGCATCGGTATGCCTGCCTTCGCTGGCGGACAGATGGCAAAGTGGCTCTATAACCAGCATGCTGACAGCATCGACGACATGACCAACATCTCGAAAGCCAACCGCGACAGGCTGAAAGAGGCCTATACCATCGGGAACAGACCTCCTGCAGACTGTCAGGAATCCATGGACGGAACCAAGAAATATCTCTTTCCCGTCACTACCGTAACACCTTCCGCCCAGACATCTGCAACGAGATATGTAGAGACGGTGTTCATTCCCGACGGCGACAGGGCCACACTCTGCGTGAGTTGTCAGGTGGGATGCAAAATGAACTGTCTGTTTTGTCAGACGGGCAAGCAGGGATTTGAGGGAAACCTCACCACTGCCGACATCCTCAACCAGATTTACTCACTGCCGGAACGTGACCAACTGACGAACATCGTGTTCATGGGACAAGGCGAACCCATGGACAATCTCGACCATGTGATGCGCGCCACCGAAGTGCTAACTGCAGATTACGGCTACGCATGGAGCCCGAAACGCATCACGGTGAGCAGTGTTGGGGTGAAAAACAAACTGAAACGCTTCCTCGATGAGAGCAATTGCCACGTCGCCATCAGCATGCACAGCCCCATTCCAGCACAAAGAGCGGAACTGATGCCTGCTGAACGAGGCATGGGAATAGAGGAAGTGGTGGAATTGCTGCGCAACTACGACTTCACCCACCAGCGGCGGCTGTCATTCGAATACATCGTATTCAAAGGGGTGAACGACTCACTGGCTCATGCAAAGGCCATCATCAACCTGCTGAAGGGTCTTGAGTGCCGCATCAACCTGATACGATTCCATCAGATTCCGGGCATCTCACTGCACGGGGTTGACGATGCCAAAATGGAACAGTTTCGCGACTATCTCACCCAGCATGGTGTGTTCAGCACCATAAGAGCCAGCCGCGGGCAGGACATCTATGCGGCCTGCGGCCTGTTGTCAACAGCAAAGAAGGCCCAACAGCAATGAGAAACCTCTGCATTGTGCTGCTTGTGGCCATGTGTATGAGTTGCAACCGGCATGCCGGTATGCACAGACATAGCAACGGAAGGCCCTTTTCGGCTGTCGTTATCTCTGATGACACGGTTGCCGCGGGTATCATCAAGGGGATATTGGAAACCTCTGTAGCAGGGTTGCCCCAGCAAGAGCCATCATTCGACGTTACTGTTGCACGGGAACTGAACGACGAGACAAGCACGATGCGCAACATCGTGGTCGTTAAAACCGACAGCACACAGTTTGCCTCAACGCAAATAAAATATGAAGACCATGCGTACGCCGAGCCGCAACTGCTGATTCTGGTCACATCGCCATCGGCAGAAAGACTCAGGACCGACATGGAGACCGACGGGGCGAGACTGCTGGAACTGCTTGAAAATGCTGAAATGAACAACGCCACACAGCAACTGAGGAAGGATTTCAACAAAGAGCAGACAACGGCTATCAGCCAGATGCTGGGAGTGAACATCCAGGTTCCCAAGGAACTAACGCACAGCAAGCGGGGCAAGGATTTCATCTGGCTGTCGAACAACGCGGCCTCAGGCATGCAGAATATATGCATCTACACCTTTAAAGACCGCATCGCCGACGGAGAGACATTCATACGCAAGCGCGACAGCATCATGCACGCCAACATACCAGGAGAGCGCGAGGGCATGTGGATGACAACGGCCAGGGGCAGCGAAACTGTTTTCCGAAAGGCACAAGACAAAGACACGATGCTGATTGTTAGGGGACTGTGGGAGATGAAGGGTGATATGATGGGCGGTCCTTTCGTGGCTCATGCCATAAACGACATGACCAACGGACGCACCATTGTGGCAGAAGCGTTTGTCTACGCGCCAGAATCAGACAAGAGGAACAAGATACGGCAACTGGAGGCCGCTCTATATACATTATTTATTAATAAGGAGAAAGACGATGGAAAATAGAAAGATTCGCGTGGCTATCACGCACGGAGACACAAATGGCATAGGTTATGAACTGATATTCAAGACGTTTGCAGACCCTGTGATGCTGGAACTGTGCACGCCCATCATCTATGGTTCGCCCAAAGTGGCTGCCTATCACAGGAATGTGCTCAACAACCAGGCAAACTTCACCATCATTAATAAGGCCGAAGACGCACGGGATGGAAGAATCAACCTGCTCACCACTTTCGACGAGGAGGTGAAAGTGGAAATCGGGAATGTGTCCACCGACTCTTCACGGGCTGCTGCGACAGCACTCAAAAAGGCGATATCCGACTACGGGCAAGGCGGTTTCGACGTGCTCGTCACTGTTCCCGTAGATGCCGAAGGCTTTCAGGCACTCGGCATGGAGGCCTCATCGCAAACAAAGTATATCGAGCAACTGACAGGCAACAAGGATAGCGCCATGACCATTCTCGTCAATGAGTCCGTGAGAGTGGCCATCCTCACACCACAAATTCCCGTGAAAGAGGCCATTCCTGCCATCACAAAAGAATCCATTGTCAGCAAAACCATACTTTTCCATGAGTCGCTTAAGCGCGACTTCAGGGTTTCTTCTCCTCGCATCGCCATATTGACGCTGAACCCGGAGAACAGCAACGGCAAGGAAGAGAGCGACATCCTCGTTCCCGCCATCAACGAACTGGAAGAAAAAGGCATTCAGGCTTTCGGCCCGTATCCTGCCGATTCTTTCTTCGGCAACAACATGAATGATGCCTTTGACGGTATCATCGCCATGTATCACGACCAGGGAACGATACCTTTCAAAACCCTCGACAACGGAAACGGCATTACATATACAACAGGACTTCCATTCGTGCACACGTCCACTATCCATGGAGCCATTATCGAACAGGCAGGAAAAGGAACCGTTGACGAGAGTTCTTTCCGACATGCAGTATACCAGGCCATCGACATCTGCCGCAACCGTGCAAACTACGAAGAGCCTTTGAGGAACCCGCTGAAGAAACTCTATCACGAGAAACGTGACGACAGCGAGAAGGTAAGATTTGCCATACCCAAACAATAAAACAAGTTTTTCTCACGGATGAATAAAAAGTATCAGAACGGATTCTTTGTCTTCGGACTGCTCATCCTCATCTTAATGCTCACCCAACTGAATTATGATGAGGTGTGGACAGGTCTAAGGCATACTGGATACTGGTTCTTCGCCGTGGTTTTCATCTGGGCTGTACTCTATGTGTTCAACACACTGACATGGTACATTATTATTAATAGCCAGGATTCTTCACTGTCAGCCGGCTCCGCCTCAGCAGACGTGCAAGCGCCAGAAAGCAAGAATCCTAAAGGGAAAGACGAGAAAAACAAAACGTCAGCGGTATCTTTCTGGTGGCTTTACAAAGTTACCATCTCTGGATTTGCTCTGAATTACGCCACACCGGGAGGTCTGATGGGCGGAGAGCCTTATCGCATCATGGAACTGTCGCCGATGATTGGAACAGAGCGCGCATCCTCATCGGTGATTCTCTATGTAATGACCCACATATTCAGCCATTTCTGTTTCTGGCTGCTGGCTGTGGGGCTTTTCGTTCTCACACAGCCTGTCCACCTGTATTTAGGCATCTTGCTATTATTGATAACAGCCTTCTGCATCGCTGGCATCTGGTTCTTCATCAAGGGATACCGGAAAGGACTCACCCTCAGACTGATGAATCTGATGAAGCACTGCCCCGGTGCGAAAAGATGGACAAGGCGCTTTATTGAAAAACATGGTTCACAACTCGACACCATAGACAAGCAGATTGCCAGTCTTCACAACCAGAATCCCAAAACGTTTATCTCTGCCGTGCTGATCGAATTAGGCGTAAGGGTTGCCTCAGCCTTGGAGATTTTCTTTATCCTGCTGGTCATCATGCCCAGTGCCAACTATATCCAATGCATTCTGATATTAGCATTTACGTCACTATTTGCCAACATGTTGTTTTTCATGCCACTGCAACTGGGAGGCCGGGAAGGCGGCTTCATCATGTCGGTGAATGGACTGGGAATGACAGCCAGTGCCGGCATTTTTGTTGCGCTCATTGTCAGAATACGTGAATTGATATGGACAGCCATCGGGCTCCTGCTCATTAAAATTGAAAGGAAAAAGAAATAACTCCTCCCCCTATTCGCCCGTTCATATTCATTACCGTTCTTGTTGTCTACACACGATAATCATTTATGAACCACCAGAAAAGGGGCAAAATCAGATAATAAAAGCAAAAAATCTGCCAGAATTGCAGTTATTTCAAATAAAATATGTAATTTTGTCAGCCCAATGAACACATCAGAGTTACAGAGAACCAAGCAGCGATACAATATTGTGGGTAACAACCCTGACTTGAATCGCGCACTTGACGTTGCCTTACAGGTAGCGCCAACAGATCTTTCTGTGCTGATTGTCGGAGAAAGCGGTGTCGGAAAGGAAATCATTCCCCGGGTAATCCACGACAATTCACCGCGCCGGCGCGAGAAATACTTTGCGATTAACTGCGGATCCATCCCTGAAGGAACCATCGACAGCGAACTTTTCGGGCATGAAAAGGGATCTTTCACGGGGGCTGTCGGTGAAAGCGAAGGTTATTTCGGCGTTGCCAACAAAGGCACCATCTTCCTCGACGAGGTGGGCGAACTGCCATTGGCCACACAGGCAAGACTCTTGCGCGTGCTGGAGACGGGTGAGTATATCCGCGTGGGAGGGCAAAAGATAATGAAAACGGATGTTCGCATCGTGGCTGCGACCAACCTGAACATCCAAAAGGCTATCACTGAAGGCAGGTTCCGCGAAGACCTTTACTACCGACTGAATACCATTCCCATTCAGATGCCGCCACTGCGCGACCGCGGTGAAGATATCATCTTGCTCTTCAGACTCTTTGCCATGCAAATGGCTGAGAAATATAAACTGCCCAAAATCACACTCACGGAAGAAGCGCGAGAAATGATGCTGCACTATAAATGGCCCGGAAACGTAAGGCAGTTGAAGAACATCACCGAACAGATGTCCGTGCTCAGCGAACAACGGCAAATCACCGGTGACCTGCTGCGCAAGTTCATTCCGCAAGATATAGAAAGCACGATGCTGGCAACAATCTCCAGCACGAGCGACAGCCACAGTTACGAGAGTGAACGTGAAATTCTGTATAAGATCCTATATGAGTTAAGAGGGAATGTTTCTGATCTGAGAAGAGACATGAACAGTTTGCGCAAGCAACTTGATGAGGTGCACAATGCCGGCATGATCGGACAGCCGGTTGGCAAACAGGTTCCAGCCATCATCAGACAACAAGACACACAGTATGCAGGACAAAACACATACCAGCAGTTGGAAACAACCAACAACACCGTGGATGCCATTGCTGAAGAAATATCAGAACCAGAATCGCTGAATCTTGAAAACATCGGAAGGCAAATGGTGGTGAAAGCCCTTGAAAAGAACGGAGGAAACAGGAAAAAGGCAGCGGCAGAACTGGGAATCTCTGACCGCACGCTTTACAGAAGAATCAAACAATTCGGATTAGACCAATGATCATGGCAAGAAACAAGAGAATATCACATACGCTGTGCAAAAGCAAGACCCTCACCGGCCTTGCCTACGCATGCTGTATCGGCCTTTTCCTGGCATGCACATTCATCGCATGTGTGCCACAATACTCTTTCAACGGGTCCAGCATTGACTATTCCAAAACCAAGACCATCACCATTGCAGACTTTCCGATACGATCCAATTACGTGTGGGGACCGATGGCGGGTATCTTCAACAACCAACTGAAAGACGCCTATGGCAACCACACGAAACTCATACAAGTGAAACGCAACGGTGACCTGGTTCTCGAAGGCGAGATAACACAGTATCAGCAACGCAACAAAGCCGTGACTGCCGAGGGACATTCGGCAATGACAGAATTGTCTATGACCGTCAACGTGAGGTTCACGAACAACAAGAACCACGCAGAAGACTTTGAAAAGCAGTTCACGGCAAATGCATCATACGAGACGACACAAAGCCTTAATTCCGTACAGGAAGAATTGGTAACACAGATGGTAAAAGACATCGTAGACCAGATATTCAACGCGACAGTAGCAAATTGGTAATGAATTTAGAGCATCTGATACAACATCCGGAAACAATGGACAAGGAAACGCTATATGACCTGCGCGCACTCCTTGCCCAATACCCGTATTATCAGACAGCAAGACTCCTCCTGCTGCAAAACCTCTATCTTCTCCATGACACGTCATTCGATGAAGAACTCAGACAGGCTGCCATCTATATCACCGACAGCAAAGTGATATTCAACCTGATTGAAGCAGGACACTATCGGCTACGAAACAATACCGCCAACGTACTGCCGACAAACAAACCGGAGCAACCGGCCAACAGAACAATATCACTGATCGACAGATTCCTGAACTCACTGCCCGAGGAAGGGAAAACAAAGGAGGGAGAGCCAAAACCCAGAAAACCGACCCCTGCCGATGCTGCCGTCGACTATGTGTCATACCTGCTCGAGACCAGTATGGATGAAGAACAGCAGGATGATCAGCAGCCTCTCATGAAAGGACAGAACCTCATTGACAATTTCATCAACAACGAAGGAGGCAGTTTCACATTAAAGGACGATCCTGAATTTTTTCCACAATTGGACGAAAATGGCAAATCTGACGAAAAAGAGGAAGAAGAAGGCTATTTCACAGAGACTTTAGCCCGAATTTACATCAAACAAGGCAGATATTCCAAGGCTTTGGAAATTATTAAGCGTTTAAATTTGATTTATCCAAAAAAAAATGCTTACTTTGCAGACCAAATTCGATTCTTAGAGAAATTGATTATAAATAACAATAAAAAATAAGTAAAAAAAATGTACACTTTATTCGTAATTCTCATCGTGATTGCAGCACTGTTCATGATTGGCATCGTGCTCATCCAAGAGTCAAAAGGAGGTGGTTTATCCTCCAATTTCCAGGCTTCGAATGCCATCATGGGTGTTCGCAAAACCACAGACTTCATTGAAAAGGCCACATGGTCATTGGCTATTGCCATGGTTGTGCTTAGCGTAGCATGCGCATGGGTGGCACCTACAGCCTCTACATCGCAAAGCGTTATGGAAAACGTTTCCACCGAACAGCAGCAGACGAATCCGAACAATTTGCCAGGATTCGGTGCCAGTCAAACAAAGCAGGATGCCCCCGCCAATGCTGGCGCAAAGACAGATGCTCCGGCTAAGACAGCAGCACCCGAAAAGCCGGCTCAATAATCAAATCGCCCCAAATTTTGGGGAATAAGAAGAAAAAATACGGGATTTATTTGGTCATATCAAATAAATCCCGTACCTTTGCACCTGCTAATCGTCCAACGGACGTCTTCGACAGTCGAAGAAAACATCACATGGTGCCCGTAGTTCAGTTGGTTAGAGCGTCAGATTGTGGTTCTGAATGTCGTGGGTTCGAGTCCCACCGGGCACCCAACAAGTAAAACCCTTGTAAGTCAAAAACTTGCAAGGGTTTGTTATTCTCAGTTTGTTCAAACTTGTGTCACGCTATCCATCCATGGAGCATATCAAAATAAGGATTGAAAGACTCTACGTTATTGATTAATAAGCCTGCTGGTGTACACCTTTGACAGCACGACCACTGGGGTCGTTCATGTTGCGAAAGGCAGCATCCCATTCAAGGGCTGTAGCGGTGGAGCAAGCCACACTGGCCTCTGAAGGCACGCTGCGAGCAGCAGAGTCAGAAGGGAAGTGCTCGGCGAAGATACTACGATAGCAGTACTCCTCTTTGTTTTTAGGTGGATTTATGGGGAAGCGTTCTGCAGCATGAGCCATCTGCTCGTCGGTGACGGCCTTGGCAGTAATCTCCTTCAAGGTGTCAATCCACGAGTATCCAACACCATCAGAGAACTGCTCCTTCTGTCGCCAGGCCACTTCATCGGGCAGCAGATGGGCGAAGGCTTCGCGCACAATTTTCTTCTCAATGGTTGTTCCTGGGCACATCTTTGCCTCAGGATTGGTTCGCATGGCGACATCGAGGAACTCTTTGTCGAGGAAGGGCACACGCCCTTCTACGCCCCAAGCACTCAGGCTCTTGTTGGCTCGCAGGCAGTCGTAGAGATGGAGTTTTCCTAATTTGCGCACCGTTTCCTCGTGGAAGTCTTTGGCCGTCGGTGCTTTATGAAAGTAGAGATAGCCACCGAAAACCTCATCCGCCCCTTCGCCGCTGAGCACCATCTTGATGCCCATCGACTTGATGACTCGCGCCAGCAGATACATCGGTGTTGAGGCACGGACCGTGGTGACATCGTAAGTCTCTATGTAGTAGATTACATCACGGATGGCATCGAGTCCTTCCTGCACCGTATAATTGATTTCATGATGAACAGTGCCTATGTGGTCGGCTACGAGACGGGCTTTTGCCAAATCGGGAGCCCCTTTCAGACCAACGGCAAAACTGTGCAGGCGTGGCCAGTAGGCACGTGTCTTCAAGTCATCCTCAATGCGGTGCTCACTGAACTTTTCGGCAAGGGCAGAGATGACACTGCTGTCGAGACCCCCAGAGAGAAGCACCCCATAGGGGACATCAGACATCAATTGCCTCTTAACGGCAGCGGTGAGTGCGTCGCGAATAGATTCTACTGAAGCGGGATTGTCCTTCACCGCATCATATTGCATCCAGTCACGATGGTAATACCTCTTCTGCCCTGTTGAGGCGCTCCAGTAATAATGCCCAGGCAGAAACGGCTCGTAATGCTCACACTGGCCTTCGAGGGCTTTCAACTCACTGGCCACATAAACGATTCCGTCATTGTCGTAACCCATATACAAAGGTATTACACCAATGGGGTCACGGGCTATTAAGTATTCATCGAGCTCTTCGTCGTAGAGCACAAAGGCGAAAATACCACTAAGATCTTCCAGAAAGTCAATGCCTTTTTCGCGATAAAGTGCCAAGATGACCTCGCAGTCGCTACCAGTCTGAAATTCAAACTTACCGGCATAACGACGACGTATCTCCTGATGGTTATAGATTTCGCCATTCACGGCCAACACTTGTTTCCCGTCAGGAGAACGAAGTGGCTGTCCCCCCGACTCCGGGTCAACAATGCTCAGTCGTTCATGAGCAAGGATGGCAGAGCCTCCACAATAGATGCCACTCCAATCAGGACCGCGATGGCGGATTTTCCGACTCATTCTTAGTGCTTTATCACGAAGAGCCTGCGACTGCTCTTTCACATTCAATATTGCTACTATTCCACACATATTATTCTATTTTTTAAAAGTTTCACTCCTCGGCCCAAAGCCTTCTGTCCACCTGAAGAGCACAAAGCCTTCCCCCCCTTTCAATCACACGTTCCTCAAACCAGGAAGTAACAGGTTAAAAAAAACTGACAGCATGGCTACATCTTTACCGGATTACATAATATCTACTTGTTTTCTTTTTCCCTGATGTGCTCCTCGTATTCTGCCAACTCGCGCTCACCAATATGTGCAAGACCATAATGCTCGTCATGCTGTGAGAAATCGAGCCCTACCTTTTCACTATAAGGAGAGACGCGCATGGGGATGAGACTGTCAATAAGTTTGTAGCCCAACCAACTCATCAAAAACGTATACACAAAGACGATGACGATGGCCAGCAGATGGTAGAGAAAGACAACAAAGCCGTCCCATGTTCCGGCAACAAGGCCCTCCTGAATGAAAATTCCTGTCAGAATGGTGCCAAAGATACCACCTGTACCGTGAGTAGGAAACACGTCAAGAGCATCGTCAATACTAGTATGGGAACGCCAATAGACAGCCACGTTACATATGAGCGTGATGACAAAGGCAATGAAGATACTCTGTCCGACGGTCACATAGCCTGCCGACGGCGTTATGGCCACTAAACCTACCACACAGCCTACGGCAGCACCCATTGCCGACGGTTTACGCCCACGTAGGCAGTCGAAGAATATCCATGTCATCATGGCTGTAGCAGAGGCCGTATTGGTGTTCAAAAATGCTTTGACGGCCTGTCCGTCTGCATGAAGTGATGATCCTGCATTGAAACCGAACCAGCCCAGCCAGAGGAGTGCTGCGCCCAATAATACAAACGGAATGTTTGCGGGATCGCTCTTCTCTGCACTGCGACGTCCTAAATAGATGGCTCCTGCAAGTGCAGCGATACCCGATGAGGCATGCACAACAATGCCTCCAGCAAAATCAACAACACCCCAGCGAAGGAACAGACCTTCTGGATGCCATGTCATGTGAGCCAGTGGACAATAGATAACAAAAAAGAAGAACATCATAAAGAACAGGTAGGCCGAAAAGCGTACCCTTTCGGCAAACGATCCCGTGATAAGAGAGGGCGTAATAATGGCAAACTTCATCTGGAACAGGGCGAATAAAGCCAATGGAATGGTTGCTCCTCCCAGTACGTTACCAGCAGGAGTCGTATAGACTTCTGCCCCAACGTTTTGAAACATCAAGAACGTCAGCGGATTGCCAATTACGCCGCCGATGTCATTGCCAAAGCATAATGAGAACCCGACCACAACCCAAAGCACCGAAATCAAGCCCATGGCAATGAATGACTGCAACATGGTAGAAATCACATTCTTCGCACCCACCATACCTCCATAGAAGAATGAAAGGCCCGGTGTCATCATCAATACAAAAATCGTGGCAGTTATCAGCCACGCCACGTCAGCAGATGAGACTGCCGACCAGTCACACTCGAAAGAAGGTTCTCTCGAGAACAAACCTGCAGCAGCAATCACTGTCATTGCTGCCATAAGAATTATCCAACGTCTTTTTACCTTCATGCTTTTACCTTATTTATAATATATTCAAGTATCGCATTCGCTCAACTTCTTTTGTAGTTTAGAAGTTAAGTAGTGATCGCTTCGCTCGTCCTTCGGTCAGTAGTGAAGCCATTACTTAGTTTGCTGATATTTTGTCTCCAGACATTTGGCTTTAACTACTTAACTACTGACTACTTAACTACTTCTGAAACTTGAATAATATATATCCCAAATTTCTGCAGCAAATTTACGCTGATTTCAAGAAACAAACCACAAGAATCTTAAACTTTAAGCCAAAAAAGTTATAAAATATAATGAATTAAAACGAAATTACGCTATAATCTTTTAATTTATTATTAATTATAGTACTTTTGTTTAAAATTGACTACACTAACAAGTCCTTGCACAATTATTGTCACAAAAGAATCCCACTTTAATCATATTGTATTACTTTTGCACCAGATAACAAACATAAAGTAAGAGACAAACGACAACAACATGATAAAAAGTAAGCAAATAGGACTATACCATAACCAATATGAACACGACGCATGCGGTGTAGGAATGGTGGTTAACATACATGGTGGTAAAAGCCATGAACTGGTGGACCAGTCACTTCGAATACTGGAGAACATGGAGCACCGAGGGGCAGAGACCCGAGACAAGACGGGCGACGGTGCTGGCATCATGTTGCAGATTCCGCATGAGTTCGTCCTTCTGCAAGGTATTCCTGTGCCAGAAAAAGGAAAGTATGGGACAGGACTGGTGTTCCTGCCAAAAGACGAAGAGCAACAGCAGGATATTCTGTCGGTAATGATAGAAGAGATTGAACGCGAGGGGTTACAGTTGATGCACCTGCGCACGGTGCCTACTTGTCCTGAGGTATTGGGCGAGGCAGCCTGTCAGGTGGAGCCAGCCATCAAGCAGATATTTGTGACGGGCATTAGCGAAGATAAGGTGGAAGCCTTTCCTCGCATATTATACATCATCAGGAAGAAGATAGAGCAGCGCATCAACCATCCTGACTTCTATATCTGTTCGCTGTCAAGCACAAACATTATATATAAAGGAATGCTGACCAGCCGTCAACTGCGCCGCTATTTCCCAGATTTATCCAGTCCCTACTTGACTAGTGGGCTGGCGCTGGTACACTCACGTTTCAGCACAAACACATTTCCCACATGGTCGCTGGCTCAGCCATTCCGCCTGTTGGCCCACAATGGAGAAATCAATACCATTCGCGGCAACCGCGGATGGATGAAAGCACGCGAAAGTGTGCTCAGCAGCGAGGCATTGGGTGACATCAGGAAAATCTCACCCATTGTGCAGGAAGGCATGAGTGATTCAGCAAGTCTCGACAACGTGTTCGAGTTCCTGGTGATGAGCGGACTGTCGTTGCCGCAGGCAATGGCCATCCTTGTGCCAGAGAGTTTTAACAGCAAGAACCCTATTTCGGAAGAACTGAAGGCTTTCTACGAGTACCACTCTATATTGATGGAGCCCTGGGACGGCCCCGCAGCACTGCTTTTTTCTGACGGACGCTATGCCGGCGGCATGCTCGACAGAAACGGACTGCGTCCCTCGCGATATACCATTACGAAACAAGGCCTGATTGTCGTAGCCTCAGAGGTGGGAGTGATGGATTTTGAACCGGGTGACGTGATTAGTAAAGGACGTTTACAACCAGGCAAGATTCTACTCATCGACACACAAGAAGGCAAGATATATTATGACGGAGAGATCAAAAAACAAATGGCAAATGCGCATCCCTACCGTGAGTGGCTTAGCGAAAACCGCGTGCAGTTGGAAAAACTGAAGAGCGGCCGCCATGTAGACAATGCGGTGAGCGATTTTGAACGGAAACTGGTCGCCTTCGGTTTCGGCCAGGAAGACATCGACAAAACCATTGTGCCTATGGCAACCACCGGACAAGAACCTGTTGCAGCCATGGGAAACGACACTCCGCTGGCTGTGGTGAGCGACCGTCCGCAATTGCTGTTCAACTATTTCCGCCAACAGTTTGCACAGGTAACAAACCCCGCCATCGACCCCATCCGCGAGGAACTGGTGATGAGCCTGACGGAATATATCGGCGCTGTTGGCACCAATATATTGACACCAGATGAATCAAACTGCAAGATGGTACGACTGCCACAGCCCGTACTCACCAACACCCAACTTGATTTGTTGTGTAACATTCGCTATAAAGGATTCAAAACCCAGAAACTGGCAATGCTCTTTGATATAGAACAGCAGGAGAACGGTCTGCGTCAAGCACTTGACGACCTCTGCCACAAGGCCGAAGCCAGCGTTGACAACGGCGTGAACTATATCATCCTCACCGACCGCGACATTGACGAGCGCCATGCAGCGATTCCGTCATTGCTGGCTGTGAGTGCCGTTCATCATTATCTCATTGGTGTAGGCAAGCGTGTTCAGACGGCTCTTATCATAGAGAGCGGTGAAATACGTGAGACCATGCATGCAGCCCTGCTGCTTGGCTATGGAGCCAGCGCCCTGTGTCCCTATATGACCTTTGCCATTCTCGACGACCTTGTGAAACGGGGAAAGATTCAGGCAGACTATGCCACTGCTGAAAGCCGCTACATCAAAGCCGTTGACAAGGGATTAAAGAAGATTATGTCAAAGATGGGCATCTCGACCATCAGAAGTTATCGGGGAGCGAAGATTTTTGAGAGCATCGGACTCAATGAGGACCTGCTGCGCACGTATTTCGGCACAGCAGTGAGCACCCTTGGCGGCATCGGACTGAAAGAGATTGCCCGCGATGCCATTCGGCTGCACCAAGCGGCAAGCGAACAAACACCCATACAAAACCAAGGGCAGTTCTCCTGGCGTAAAGACGGCATCCGGCATGCATGGACACCAGAGACGATAGCCCGTTTGCAGTTGGCAACTCGTCAGGGCAGTTACAAAAAGTTCAAAGAGTGGGCTGCGCTCGTTGACAAGAAGGATTGCCCCATTTTCATTCGCGATTTCTTAGGATGGAAAAAGGCTGCAACACCAACGCCCATCGACGAAGTAGAACCTGCCGAATCAATCGTCAGGCATTTCGTGACGGGAGCCATGAGTTTCGGAGCCCTCAGCAAAGAGGCCCACGAGACATTGGCTCTGGCCATGAACAAACTCGGCACACGCAGCAATACGGGAGAGGGCGGCGAGGACAAGGCCCGCTACCACATGGAGGTGGATGGAGTATCGCTGTCGAGCAAAACCAAACAGATTGCCTCGGGACGTTTCGGCGTGACTGCAGAATACCTGGTGAATGCCGAGGAGATACAGATCAAGGTGGCACAAGGAGCCAAGCCTGGCGAGGGCGGCCAGTTGCCAGGTTTCAAGGTAAACGATATCATTGCCAAGACGCGCAATGCCATCCCAGGCATCTCGCTCATCTCTCCTCCACCCCATCATGACATCTATTCCATTGAAGATTTGGCGCAACTCATTTTCGACCTGAAGAATATCAATCCCACCGCTGCCGTCAGTGTTAAACTTGTCGCAGAGAGCGGTGTGGGAACGATAGCCGCAGGTGTGGTCAAAGCGAAGGCCGACCTCGTTGTCATCAGTGGATCTGAAGGAGGCACGGGTGCCAGTCCTGCCAGTTCGATGCGATTCGCAGGCATCTCGCCAGAGATAGGACTCGCAGAGACACAACAGACGCTCGTGATGAATGGTCTGCGCAATCAGGTACGCCTGCAGACGGATGGCCAACTGAAGACAGCCAAGGATGTCATCATCATGGCGATGCTGGGAGCCGACGAGTTCTCGTTTGGCACACTGCCGCTCATCGTTCTTGGCTGTGTCATGATGCGCAAGTGCAACACAAACACCTGTCCGATGGGGGTGGCCACGCAAAACCCGGAGTTGCGCAAACATTTCGAGGGGCGTGCCGAGTATGTTGTCAACTTCTTTACGTTCTTGGCCGAACAGGTTCGCGAATACCTTAGTGAAATCGGCGTGCACAGTCTGAAAGAGATCATCGGCCACACAGAACTGATAGAGGTTCATACCGAGAATGCCACAGAAAAACAGAAGACGATAGACTTCAGCCGCCTGCTGCATAAGCCAGCAACAGAAAAGGCGCTCTACTGGGACCGTGGGGCCTTTACAAAGGTCAGCGGCGTGAAAGACGAGGAAATTATCAAGGCTGCAGGGAAGGCAATAGACAACCAAGAGGAAATCACCCTCGACTACGCCATCAAGAATACCGACCGTGCCGTGACGACAATGCTCAGCGGGGTCATCGCAAAAAAATATGGAGATGCAGGCCTGCCCGAAGCAACCATTCATATCAAGTTCAAGGGCTCGGCAGGACAGTCGTTTGGCGCATTTGCCGTTCAAGGACTGAACATCCGTCTCGAAGGCGAATGCAATGACTACTTTGGCAAGGGACTTTGTGGCGGGTGCATCTCCATCCTGCCACCTGCCCGCTCCGGAGAAGATTTCCATGCCGAAGAAAATATTATTGCAGGCAACACCGGCTTATATGGAGCCACCTCTGGCCAGTTGTATGTCAACGGCAAAGTGGGTGAGCGCTTCGGCGTTCGCAACTCAGGAGCCATTGCCGTCATCGAGGGGGCTGGCGACCACTGTTGCGAATACATGACTGGAGGTCGCGTGGTGGTCCTTGGCGATACTGGCCGCAACTTCGCCGCAGGCATGAGCGGCGGCGTGGCCTACGTCTATAACCCCAGGCACACATTCGACTACTTCTGCAATATGGACATGGTTGAAATCAACCTCATCGAAGACTCCGTCTCACGCAAGGAACTGCTGGAACTGATTCGTCAGCACTATCTCCACACAGGTTCCGAACTGGCCAGTCGCATGCTGGACGATTGGAGCCACTACTGCGACGACTTTGTACAAGTAGTGCCTATTGAGTACAAGCGTGTGCTGCACGAAGAGCAGATCAGCAAGTTGCGTCAAAAGATTGCCCTCATGCAGCGCGATTATTAATCATTCATCTTTAATTCTCACTTTTCTATTAACTATTGTTTTCATGGGAAATCCAAAAGCATTTTTAGAGATACACCGCCAGGAGGCAGGATATCGTACGGTTCACGACAGAATCCACGATTTCGGTGAGGTGGAACAGACGCTCAACGCACGCGAACGCAAGTTGCAGGCCAGCCGTTGCATGGACTGTGGCGTGCCCTTCTGCCATTGGGCGTGCCCTCTGGGCAATAAAGCCCCGGAATGGAACGATGCGTTGTATAAAGGCGACTGGGAACAGGCCTTCCACTTACTGTCGGCCACCAATCCTTTCCCCGAGTTTACAGGACGTATTTGTCCAGCACTTTGCGAAAAAGCCTGTGTGCTCAATCGCTTCAATCATGAGCCTACCACCAATCGCGAAAACGAGTGTGCCATCACAGAGGCAGCCTTTCGCGAGAGGTACATCCAACCGCGAGTGCCCGTCAGAAACGGAAAGAGGGTTGCTATCGTGGGTGCAGGTCCTGCCGGACTCGCCACGGCCAACGCGCTCAATCAGATGGGATATACGGTCATCGTCTTCGAAAGGAATGAGGCTGCCGGCGGTTTATTGCGCTATGGCATCCCCAATTTCAAACTCAACAAGGCCGTCATCGACCGTCGCATCGCCCTGTTATGCGAAGAGGGCATCGTGTTTCGCTATAGCGAGACCATTACCTGCAACGAAGCATTTACCCATCAGTTTGACGCCGTCGTCATAGCCACAGGATCGCCCACTGCAAGAGATTTGAAAGTCCCAGGCCGAGCACTCAGCGGCGTGCACTTTGCCCTTGAGTTTCTGAGTCAGCAAAACCGTGTGCTTTCCGGCATGGAGTTTAGCAAAGACCAGATCATCAGTGCCAAGGGAAAAGACGTGGTGGTCATCGGAGGTGGAGACACAGGCAGCGACTGCATCGGAACCGCCCATCGCCAAGGTTGCCGGAGCGTGACGCAGATAGAAATCATGTCCAAGCCCGTAGAGGGGCCTGACGACCCAACCAATCCCTGGCCCCATTGGCCTCGCACGCTCAAGACCACCTCGTCGCACGAAGAGGGATGTGAGCGTCGCTGGAACATCAACACCTTGGAGTTTCTGGGAGCCGATGGCAAACTCACAGGTGTGAAAGTTCAGGAAGTCGAGTGGAAGCCCAGTCCCGATGGCGGCAGACCCATCATGATGGAGAAAGGAAAGCCGGAAATCATCAACGCCCAACTCGCCCTGCTCGCCATGGGATTTCTTAAACCCGAGCACCCCGAATACCCTGACCATGTATTTATCTGCGGCGATGCCCAAAGCGGGGCATCATTGGTTGTAAGAGCAATGGCCAGCGGACTGGACGCAGCAAAGAGAGTGAACAAATACCTGACAAGACAAACAACATTTTAACACAAATATTTATACAGAAAAATGATGGAGACATTAAGATTTCAGGTTGTCGAAGCGGCATTCAAGAAGAAACCCGTGAGCACGGTGTTTCAGCCGCTCGACGTAAAAGCACCGGCAGAGAGACCGTCAGAATTGTTTGGCAAGAGGGTTTTCTCGCGCGAGAAGATGTTTAAGTATCTGCCCAAAGAGGCATACGAGAAAATGATTGACGTTATGGATAATGGCGCGCCATTGGAGCGCAACGTTGCCGACGTGGTTGCTGCCGGCATGAAGCAGTGGGCCACAGAGAATGGTGTAACCCACTACACCCACTGGTTCCAGCCATTGACCGAAGGCACCGCCGAGAAGCACGACTCGTTTATTGAGCATGATGGCAAGGGTGGTATGGTGGAGGAATTTACGGGCAAACTGCTCGTACAACAGGAGCCCGATGCCTCTAGTTTTCCCAGTGGCGGCATCCGCAGCACTTTTGAGGCCCGAGGCTATTCGGCGTGGGATCCTACCAGTCCTGTGTTTATCATCGACGACACTCTTTGCATTCCCACAATTTTCATTTCTTACACAGGCGAGGCTCTCGACTATAAGGCCCCACTATTGCGTGCCTTACACGCTGTGAACGTTGCCGCCACTAACGTCTGCCATTACTTTGACCCCACGGTGAAGAAGGTTACCTCAAACCTGGGCTGGGAACAGGAATATTTCCTTGTGGACGAAGGTCTTTACTCAGCCCGTCCCGATCTCCTGCTGACAGGACGTACGCTGATGGGACACGACTCTGCCAAGAACCAGCAGATGGACGACCACTACTTCGGTGCTATCCCTGAGCGCGTGGCAGCCTTTATGCGCGAACTGGAGTTTGTCGCCCTCGAATTGGGCATCCCTTGTAAGACTCGCCACAATGAAGTGGCTCCCAACCAGTTTGAACTGGCTCCAATCTTCGAGGAAACCAACCTGGCCGTTGATCACAACATGCTGCTGATGTCGGTGATGAAACGAGTAGCACGCAAACATGGCTTCCGCTTACTTCTCCACGAAAAGCCATTCGCAGGTATCAATGGTAGCGGAAAGCACAACAACTGGTCGCTGAGCACTGACAACGGGGTGTTGCTACATGCACCTGGCAAGACTCCAGAACAAAACCTGCGTTTCGCTACCTTCATCGTCGAGACACTGATGGGTGTCTATCGCCACAACGGATTGCTCAAGGCCAGTATCATGTCGGCCACCAACGCCCATCGTCTGGGAGCAAACGAGGCTCCGCCCGCCATCATCTCTAGTTTCCTCGGCAAGCAGGTAAGCGAACTGCTCGACCATATCGAGCGCGCCGACGTATCAGATATACTCGCCATGACCGGCAAACAGGGGTTAAAGATGGATATTCCCGAAATTCCAGAACTTTTCATCGACAATACCGACCGCAACCGCACTTCGCCCTTCGCGTTTACGGGCAACCGTTTTGAGTTCCGCGCTGTCGGCAGTGAAGCCAACTGTGCCTCGGCCATGATTGCCTTGAACAGTGCTGTGGCAGAAGCATTGGTGGATTTCAAGAAACGTGTCGATGCCCGTCTGCCAGAACTGAAGAAAAAACTGGAAGGCACGGGGCACAATGCTGTCTTCCATGCCATCATCGAAGTGCTGCGCGAGGATATTAAGACATGCAAGCCCATTCGTTTTGATGGTAACGGCTATAGCGAAGAGTGGGTGATAGAGGCTGCCAAACGTGGTCTCGATGTGGAAACGTCATGCCCGAAGATCTTTGAGCGCTACCTCGACGATTCAAGTATTCAGATGTTTGAAAACCTTGGGGTGATGACCCGCAAAGAACTGGAAGCCCGTAACGAGGTGAAATGGGAAACCTACACGAAGAAGATTCAGATAGAGGCCCGTGTCCTCGGTGATCTCTCTATCAATCACATCATCCCCGTCGCCACTCGCTACCAGACGCAGTTGCTGCTAAACATCAGCAAAATGGCAGAAGTCTTCCCTGACGAAACTGCCAACAAACTCTCTCTTCGCAATAAGAAAATCGTAGAGGAAATAGCCGAACGCATCAATACGATAGAAACTGGTGTGGAAGAGTTGGTCAATGCCCGCAAACTGGCCAATGCTATTGATGATGAGCATCTAAAAGCCATTGCTTATCATGACACTGTGGAGCCAAGGCTCGATATGATTCGCTACCAGATAGACAAACTCGAACTCATCGTCGACGATAGCCTCTGGCCGCTACCAAAGTATCGCGAACTGTTGTTCATCCGATAACAGCATTCATGTTTGCATCATCATGGCATAACTCGTGCAAGGCCATGCATGGGTTATGCCGTTTTTTCTTGGCATCGCCAGTTCTACGTGGATCTTTAAAAAGAATCAGTCGCACATTCTCTTAAATATGAGATTTATTCAAAAAAGAGAGATCGAATTTGAATATATATTTGTAACTTTGCAGCCGATATCCAATCGAACAATTGTAAACAAACACAAAAAAGTACATGAACACATATCCATCAAAACTTTTTCTCGCTGCAGCATGGTTGCAGCCTGGCTTGAAGTCACTCATCCTCGTGGCTGTTGCAACCCTGTTTCCGATGATGGCCTCTTGCTCAAACGATGACAACGACGGCAACCAGCCTACGCTCAACGCCCAGATCACATCGTATAACGAATTTGGTGCCGCCATGTTGGATGTCAAGGAAGAAGACATGTCGAAGGCAGGTTTCACACTTGGCGATGTCATCAGCATCGCCATCGACGGCAAGGAAATCGTCATGCCATACTATGATGGCTACTACACCCGCAACGGCGAATATCTTTGCGTGGCCTATCCCACCTATCCCAGCATCTGCTTTACAGCCAACAACACCGGCCTGCCTAAAGAACTCACGGGGCTGGAGGGCCATAGCATTGTCATCAAGATGCAGGAAAAGGGCGGCAAGATTGACGTGCAGAAAGCATTGAGCATGAAATACGCCAACCAGCGCGACGCATACCCCACCCTCACCGATGCAGAATATGCCAACGCACGCGCCGTGACTGCCGGCAACATTGCAAGCGGCGTGCTGCACCGCGCTTCGTCGCCATTCTGCAACGACATCAACCGTGCAAAATATGTTTCGGAATATCTGGAGCGCCTGCAGGTAAAAACGGTGCTCAACCTTGCCGACACCAGGGAAATGATGCTGTCGTATGACATGCCGCCTTACAGCCAATCGCTATGGGAAGGTGGCAACGTGATAATGTGCCAGTTGAAGGCTGATCCTACTGCCGACGACTACAACAAGCGACTGATAGAGGCACTGAAGGAACTGACTGCGCGTCCGGCTCCCTATGTGGTTCACTGCATGGAGGGAAAAGACCGTACAGGGTATGTGTGCGCCCTGCTCGAGGGCCTTTGCGGAGCAACGTATAATGAAATTGTGGATGACTATCTGCTAACTTACGACAACTATTACCAGATAAATCCTGCGAAGGCCCCTGCTCTGTGCAAGACACTGGTATCGTTGCGACTCAACACATGCCTGATGCACTATGCCGGCATTACCGACGAGTCGCTACTGCCCACCGTGGATTATGCAAAGGCATTTGCCTCTTATCTCCTCGCGCACGGCATGACCCAGCAGCAGGTTAACGCTCTGGTTCGGGCGCTGCAACCATTATAATCTCAGACCGAGGAAAAAACGGGAACGCCATTTGTTCTGATTGACGACAACGGCAGTGTCGTCGAAGACGGAATTGTTCATCACAAGGGGGCTCCGGAGAAATAGCGCGATGAGATAAAGCCATTCATCGGGTACCCCGCAGAAGCACCCGATGAAACGTTAAAAAGAAAAGACAAGCCATCCAGCGCCTATATACTCAGTTCGTCAAGCACTTTAATGAGTCGTTTGTCGAAGCGTTTGTCCGTGCGGATACACTCCGAGAAGGGAACATATACGATTTCGTTCATGCGGTAGCCCACCATGATGTTGCGCTGGCCTTGCATAATGGCCTCGATGGCTCCCACGCCCATGCTGCTGGCCAGGATGCGGTCGCGGGCCGACGGTGTGCCGCCACGCTGCAAGTGGCCAAGGATGGAAACGCGCACGTCGAATTCGGGGAACTCGTGCTTCACACGGTCGGCATAATAAAGGGCTCCGCACTTGGGGCTCTCAGAGACGATGACGATGCACGATTTCTTTGACTTGCGGATGCCGCGGCCCATGAACCGTGCCAACTGGTCTACATCGGTCACTTCCTCTGGCACGATGGCAGCCTCGGCACCGCAGGCAATGGCACTGTTTTGAGCCAGGAAACCGGCATCGCGCCCCATCACCTCGATGAAGAAGATGCGCTCGTGCGAATTGGCCGTGTCGCGAATGCGGTCTACACACTCCATGATGGTGTTCATCGTGGTGTCGTAGCCGATGGTGGCATCTGTGCCGTAGAGGTCGTTGTCGATGGTGCCAGGCAGCCCGATAACGGGAAAATCATATTCCATTCCGAAATCACGCGCTCCGGTAAGCGAGCCGTTGCCGCCGATGACCACCAATGCGTCTATTTCCTCTTTCAGACAGGTGTCATAGGCTTTCTGCTTGCCCTCCGGGGTCATAAACTCCTTGCTGCGGGCAGTTTTCAGAAATGTGCCGCCCCTGGTGATAATACCGCTCACATCCTCGGTGGTCAGTGATTTCACCTCACCCTTGATGAGTCCGTCATAGCCTCTGTAAATACCTTTTACGTTAAAACCATTGTAAATGCCAGCGCGGGTCAAAGCGCGGATGGCAGCGTTCATGCCGGGAGCATCGCCGCCCGACGTGAGAATTCCGATTGTCTTTATTATACCCATAGTTATACATTATTATATTTATTCTGTTTATATATGTGTCTTTTTTCATTCTGCTCTTCTTTTTCAACTTGAAAAGGACTGGTAAAAAGAATATTTTCTTGTATCACGATGAATGTTTTTAGAATTCAAATCCGAGGTTCAGATAGAAGTAAGGCTTCTGGGTGCGATTGCTGTAGCCGAGCGAGGCCCCCATGGGACCGAACATCGTGTGATAGTAATAGGCTGCCTGAACGCCCAGCAGGGGGCGATGGTCGGCAAGTTCCCTTAGATGATCTGATTGCTGTGCACCAGCCACACGGAGCAGCACATAACTGCTGGTGGCGATATGTTGCTGCACCTGGAGTTGGGCGGCCACAAACTGATGGGCCACGTACTCAATGTTGCCGATACCGGCAAAGGGCATCTGCTGCTCAATGTAATGACCGAACCATTCACCGCCGATGGCATTGCCAAGGACGGGCGGGATGTTAGTGCCCAGAAGCAGACGACCGTAGAGCATGGGCTGGAGGGTCAGGCGGCTGCCAAGGGGGAACGACATTCGCCAGTCGGCACTCACCTCGCTCATACCGGTCTTCTTCCCGATTACCGTCCCATTGTCGTCACGGACGTTGAGTTTTGCGAAATTATTGGTTACGTAAGCATATTCGGCATTAAAACGTGCGCCATGCGTGGGGAAAAACCAGTTGTCTTCACTGTTGTATTTCATTTGTCCGCGGTAACTGAAGAAATGCTCGTTTTTAAGCGTCACCTGTCTTGATGTCTCAGAGCCCAGTTTGTTGCGGTAGTGCATGTAATCCCAGCGCAGTCCGAACTGAAGGTTGAAGTGTCGCAGGTCGAAGTTAATCGGAATCAGATTTCCTTGGAACTGGTTGTACAGAATGTTGTATGAGCGCTCGCCGTCCATGTAGATATCCACATCGTTTCGGTGGAATGCGTAACTGATGGTGGGACGGGTGAAACTGCGAGGGTGGACGGTCAGTTCACCCTTTGCCATCAGACGTTTTCCAAGGCGCAGGGTGATGTCGGTATTCACAGGAACACTGCTCTTCAGTGGGATGTCTACTCCCAATTGCACGGCGGCATACTCCTCGGTGTCGTAACGGAAACCAGCATGCAACTGTGCTGACTTGCGGTTCCCAGCCGAGAGGATGACACGCACGCCGGAACCCATTCCCGACGTTTCGTCGCCTGCACGTAGCCTTTCAGGCACCAGCCGGCACTCGGCCGTCTGGTAGAACAAATCCACGCGCATCGACGTGGTGAGTTCCTGTTCCAGTGAGGCATCGATGCTGTCGATTCTGTTCAGATGAAACTTCTGCCGCAGGAAGCGTTCTGCCTGTGGTGTCATATTCTCGAAGGTAAAGCCGCTGATGCGCTGTTTCTCGGTCATCACTTGTGGGCGCAAGGGATGGAAAACGTTGGGATGGAAGTCTTCGTCAATGCCAATTCGCTGTTTCAGGGCGATGATCTCATCCCAGTGCCTCATGGCCAACTCCTCGCCGCGACGGATCAGCGTGTCAATAGCCGCCTGTGAGAAACTGGCCGAACCATAGCCTTTTGTGTCAACTTGCAGGTGCAGGTCGGTGATGGCAAGGTTCTCGTCATATTTGTTCTTACAGTTCACGTCAATGATCTGACTGAGAATGCTCATGGTGTTTCCTATGTCTTCAGCCGCTTTCGGAGCGCCTTGCACGGTGACACCAATGATGATGTCGGCTCCCATCTCGCGGGCAATGTCTGCCGGATAGTTATTCTTCAGTCCGCCATCCACCAGCACCATATCGCTGATTCTCACGGGAGAAAAGGCAGCAGGAATGGCCATGGAGGCGCGCATGGCCTGTGGCAGTCGCCCGCTATGGAAATCCACTTCGCTGTTATCGATGATGTCTGTAGCCACACAGGCAAAGGGGATGCGCAAGTCGTGGGTGAAATCGAGCGAATCTGTATAACCCGTGCAGAGTTGCTGGAACAGTTCTGCCAGGTTCTTTCCTTTGATCAAGCCGCCAGCGTTCATATCTTTCCTGCCGATGGTAAGGCCTGTCGTAAAGGCGTAGGTATTCTGCTTCTCACGGTCGCTGAGACTCTGACGTCGCAGGTCCTCCTTGTCGGTAATTACATAACTCCAGTCCTGCACCCTTACCATCGAGTCGAGAGCGTTGGCATTGTAGCCGATGGCATAGAGTCCGCCAATGATGCTTCCCATTGACGTTCCGGTAATGATATCCACAGGGATGCCAGCCTGCTCCAACACCTTCAGCACACCGATATGCGCCATGCCCTTTGCTCCACCACCGCTCAGCACGATGCCCACTTTTTTCCTTATTGCGGATGAGTCATCCGTCTGAGCAAGCACAACACTGCTCATCAGAACGGCAGCCCATATCAATACTATCTTCTTCATATCTGTCTTTTTTTTCAAATACAAAATTCGGCATTCTGTACATGGCAACTCCATCAAAGGTATACCTGGCAGAGACCGCAGCCGGGACACTCATCACCAAAAGGAAAACTGTAGAGAGGGTGATAAATAGTTTCCTGCTTCATGCCTTTTTGTTTTTTTCGGCAACAAAGATACAAAAAAACCGCAACTCTCCGTTTATTTTTTATCTATTATTATACCACCCGGCAGAATTAGCCCTCCACAAACGAGCCTATCTCTATCAGATTGCCGTCAGGGTCGGCCACATAGCAGGTGCGCTGCCCCCACGTTTCAGTGGTGGGAGGAAGAACGGGCTTGGCACCATATTCAAGTGCATGCAGGTATCCCTTATCCACATCAGCGAAGGTGGGCACGTCGAAGGCAAGTTCCATTGTGCCGTTAAAGCCATCGGGATATTGGAACTTCTTCGACACCATCTCCTCAAAAGCGTCACGCGGGAAGAGGATGATGCGCATATCGCCTGACGTCATCTCCACGTTGGGTTGCACGCCATCCCAAGCGGTCTGAAATCCGAAGACCGCTGTGTAGAAATCTACTGTTGCCTTGTTGTCTTTGGTGAAAAGCCCTACGGTGTTAAACGTAAAGCGTGGTTTTTTCGAGTGAGTCATGCAGTAATCATTGTTTGTTGTGTAACATATCACGATAGACCCTGTATGCCTGCCATGCCTGCGCGATGTCTTCTGCACGAAAACCATCGGCAAAGAACGATGCCTGACAATCGTGAGAGAATGGCGACCAGTTGCCACAGACGGTGCCGTCACAGGCAATGATGGGTTGGAATATGCCGCTGTTGTTATGGGCATGATGCCTGTGTTCTGGTGGGAGCACAATGTCGCGAGACTTGTAGCCAATAAGGTATTCATCGTATGGTGGTATCAGGAGGAACTTGCCCTTTCTGAAACCTCGTGTGCGGCAGTCGTCCGTCAAGTAGAAGTGTCTGCCTTTCCATTTCTCCACATGAATGGTGTTGCCCAGAAGAGCAATGCCCTTGCGACAGTCGCTGATGTTCATGCCCGACCACCACATGAAATCCTCCAACGTGGCTGGCTGGCGGCTTTGGAAGTATTTGCGGGTGAAGAGCATCAAGGCTTCGTCTCTGTCTGTGGCCTTTCTTGGCTGCAATTTATTGGCGGTGAGCGCATAGGTGGCTTTCATCGGCAGCAGGTTCCCACTGCAAATGGTGCCTGTCAACTCTGCCATTCGGATATGGTACGACAGACGATGGGCATCCATCCTGATATTCTTTTCCGCCAAAGCCCTCACAAAATCCTCCTTGGTTGCGCTCCCCAGACAGTCGGCTGTCTGAGCGAAGATGTCCCTTACCTGCATCAGTTCCTCGTCGGGGATGGAAATCTTGTTACTGCTCATCCACCCTTTCGTGACGGCAATGGCCTTGGGCGCACAGAGATCAAGCATCATCCAATAGTCTTCGGCCGAAACCAGTTGCCAAGTGCCGCGCATCAGGTGCAGGCGGATGATTCGTCCGCTGTCGAAAGCCTGCTTGAAAATCTTTGCCGACGGCCTGCGTGTGCGCATCGCCACGGCCCATCGCATCATGCGGTAGTCCTGTGCTTGCACGGCACCCATGTGGCCGACCACCTCAGCAGGGTCGCTAAACTGAGGTGCAGCAAGTTGCTGGTTGAGCAGTCGGGTGGATATTGGATTCATCTCTATACAAATCTTTGATAGTTTTTTTGCAGTGCCTCGCAGCCCTCATCGGCATGTTTTTCTGCCAACGGGTAAAAGTCGCTATTTCCTTTTCATTGTCTGCTGCCCGCGCCTCGCCATCTCTTCGGCATAGGCCTGCTCTCCGTTCTCACGGATGTAGCGGATACAGGCAGCGCGGTCACTTCTGAAAATAAGCGCGAAGACCTTGCCAATCATGTTGTTGTGGGTTTTACATGCTTTCACATCCCTGTCGCATTCAGCACAGGTATGGAAGCCCTTCTCTTGGCAGCATTTGCGAATCTTACACCAAGAGGCTTTCACATTCTCATGACATCCGGGACACTTTCCGTCACGATATTTCCGGCATGCCCCGCAATAGAGGCCGCATGCGCCTATAGGCAGATTATTGGCTGTTCTCTTATCCATCAACTATCTTTTTATTGTTTCGGGGACGAAGATACGAAGTTTTTCTGACAACGCATAGCATTTCTCAGAAATTTTTCGCATATCCATCAATCTCTCACAATTTGAATCTGCCTCAGAGAATTCCCCAAAATCATAAAGTATTGTAACTCAAGTTTCTGAAGTAGTTAAGTAGGCAGTAGTTAAGTAGTTAAAGCCAAATGTCTGGAGACAAAATATCAGAAAACCAAGTAATGGCTTCACTACTTCACTACTTAACACCGACTACTGACTACTTAACTATGAACTATGAACCATGAACTATTAACTACAAAGAATTTGAGCGAATGCGAAACTTGAATATTGTAATATTCTGCACAAAAAACACGAATGACACCTCAGAATTGATAAAAAATTACTACTTTTGCATCATTATTCAGAAAAAGCACTGGCGAAGGTATTGATTAGCCCGTCGTGCTTCTTTATAATAAACAAATAAAATGTTATAGATATGAAAAAGAACATTCTATGGATGCTGACCGCCATCCTGAGTTGCAGTTTTATACTGACATCATGCAGCGACGATGATGATGACATCGTAACACCCAAACCAGAAGAGCCGATAGTGATCAACTGCATGAAGCCCGACTATCTGAAGACAGGTGACAAAGTTGCGCTGATATCTCCCTCTTACTTTACACCGATGGAGAACGTGGAGAAAACTGCCGACGTGCTGCGTGGCTGGGGATTGAATCCGGTTATAGGACCGAATGTTGGCAAGGTTGTCGACGGACGGTATGCCGGTACCGTGTCAGAACGTGTAAGTGACATTCGCTGGGCTTTGGCCGACCCCAGCATCAAAGCCATCATCTGCAATCGTGGCGGCTATGGCACCATACAACTCATTGACCAAATCACACTCGATGAATTGAAAGCCTCTCCGAAGTGGATTGTGGGGTTCAGCGACATCTCCACCATTCATGGTTTGTGGAGCCGTGCAGGAGTGATGAGCATACACGGCACCATGAGTTCATTTCTCGCTAAGGGCGGCACTGACGAGACCAGCACGCTGATGCGCGACCTGCTGCTGGGCAGTGTGCCTCGCTACGAGATACCTGCACACAAAGAGAACATTGTGGGCAAGGCCAGCGGTATACTTGTTGGCGGCAACCTTTGCACGTTTGTTCCAAACCTCGGTTCAAAGGCCGATGCCACGAAAGGCAAGGATCTCATCCTCTTTGTTGAGGAGGTGGAGGAGTCGATGCACAACATTGACCGTCAGATGCGTATTTTGCAGATGAACGGTGTGCTCGACCGTTGCAAGGGAATCATTCTCGGAGAGTTTACCGACTGCGGCACCGAGTTCACTTATGAAAGCGTGGAAGCCATGCTTCACACCATGTTGGCCGGGTATCACATCCCCGTGCTTTGCGGTTTCCCCGGTGGTCATGGCGATATAAACCTGCCACTGGTGATGGGCGCACCTGTCACCATCGACGTTCGCAACGACGGTGCCACCATCCAGTTTGACATCGAGGGAACCCAGCGCGATGTGCACGTTGCTGACATCAAAGCCGCACCGACACCAGCCGCAGCCCGCATGATAATGGCTGGAAAGAAAGATTTTGACTGGGATGCTGTGGAACCTTAATGGAAGAATCCTGATAAAGAACCAGAACCTAAAAGAGATTGGAATGCTGATGACAAGACATGAGATGATAGCCGGACGGGAATGCTATTGCTATGAACATGCTGACGCGGAGTGCTTGCTCATACAGCCCGTTGACGAGTATGACCTGAAAGTGCTCGATAAGGAAGTGGAAACAATCCTGGCATCAGCCGGCAAGCCGTTCACGCTGGTAGCCTTCAAGGTGGGCAACTGGAACCGCGAACTGGCTCCATGGCCTGCTCCGCCCGTCTTCGGCAAAGAGGCTTTCGGCGATGGCGCACAGCACACGCTCGCTTTCATCACCGACCGTCTGCTGCCGGAACTGGCACAAAACGGCACCGACACTTCCCACTGTCTGCTCGGCGGCTACTCGCTGGCCGGACTGTTTGCCCTATGGGCGGGCTATCAGACAGACCTGTTCGAAGGCATCGTGGCCGCATCTCCGTCCGTATGGTTCCCCCGCTGGATGGACTATGCCGCAGAGCGGAAACCTTTTGCGCGGTGCATCTACCTCAGTCTGGGCGATAAGGAATCGCGCACCAAGAACCCTGTGATGTCGCAAGTGGCTGATGCCATTCGCCGACAGCACGAACTCCTGCAGTCACAATCCATCGCCACCATCCTGGAATGGAATCCCGGTAATCATTTTGTTCACACCGACAAGCGGATGGCCAAAGGGTTTTCTTGGCTCATCACGAAATGATGCACCATCCTTAAATAATTCAAGTTTCGCATTCGCTCAACTTCTTTTGTAGTTTAGAATTTAAGTAGTGATCGCTTCGCTCGTCCTTCGGTCAGTAGTGAAGCCATTACTTGGTTTGCTGATATTATGTCTCCAGACATTTGGCTTTAACTACTTAACTACTGACTACTTAACTACTTCAGAAACTTGAATAATATAAGAAAACCTGCATCACACGGCCACAAGGGGGGCTTCTTGGAAAGGTTTTTCCGGCTGGTTCTGATGACTGCCAAACAATGAAAGCCACCGTTCATCACCCGATATCTATACACTTCATTCCTCTTGTGCACATTCTTTTAATCTGATTCTCTCTATCTCTACGTCCATCGTCCTGACCATCCTGAAGAAACTGTCCATAACAGATCTGAGATACTCCTCTATGTTCGGTATCTGCTGCACAAAAAGGAAATGCTTCTTGATGTGCACAGCCACATTGTCGGAATCTGTGATGCCATAAAATACGGATGCCGTTCCTCTCGCATTGATGTCGTTCACCACCTGACGAACCCTGGCAAACTCGTCAATGTCGAATTTGGAGAAACTATGGCACCAGGGCCATATCAAATTCACAAACATGCACTCATCAATAGCCTCCATCAAGAAGACAACACCCTGATACTCAAACCGAATTCGGCCTTCTTCGGTGTACTTTGGCTCACTCCCAATATGTTCAATCGTGTTCAAAGCCAATTGCCTTGTGCTAATTGTTTCTTCCATATTCGTTTCTACTACTTGATTGTTTTCTGACATATCTGTTTCCACAGGGCTATAATCACAGATATCATCCTCATGAGAGTAGCGATACAGATTGTATATCAGCACTAAGACCATAATTCCTATTATATGCCACATCATAATATTTGAATTTACTTCCACGACGGTTTCTTCCATTGATTGCCGTTAGAGTCACCATATCTCTCCTTACGAATCTGTGATTTCACCCATTGTTGGTCGCTTTTTGTCGAAACATTAAAAACACCGGCAATCTTCTGTTTGTCTTTGCCAGCCTTATATCTTTCCCGCAGTTCTTTCCGTGCCAATGCCACATTGCCCCCCTTCTTGTCCAAAAACTCCTGTATAAGAGCATCAGTATCTTCCGTCTTGATGCGTTCCTCTCGCTTTCCGACTTTTTCAGCAAACAGAACCTTGAAAGCAGTCTGCTTTAACGGATGCTTCTCTCCCAGCAATCTGCTCCTGTAAACTCTCACCAGTTCATCCCTTGTCAGATTGGGCATGATAGACTGGCATTCCCTCAATGCGTCTTCATCCCATGTTGTGAAATGAAACTTCTTGCATTGCCCCATAATGTACTTGTAGTCTGTCATAATCTCATAGAATTAATTGATGGCAAAAATACAAACTTATATTCTTTCCATCAAGCAATTTTGCATCACAAGCCTTGCGAACCAGGCAATTTGCATTTCCACACCACGTTGGCCCGCACAAGGTCAATCTTCATCACCTCTCCACGCCTGCCCGAAATAGCGTAGCACCTTGCGACACTCTTAGGCAGCAGGTCAGATACGATGATGCCTGCGAAACCGAGCGATACTTGTGTATGAAATTGTCATGGAAAATCCGAATTTTGGGCTCAAATACGGGCGGTATTATTCACAAACAATCAATCGGGCGCGAAATTCGTGAGTTTTGAGGTATCATTTGCAATTTATTTACCAACAAACAATTACAACAAAAACCGACCATTCTTATGCGCAGGAATCAGATGCTTACTGACAAATGCATAGTTTTTTGGTTGCAAGAACATAGGTTTTGAGGTGCGAAACCATAGTTCTTGGGCAGCGAAAACTATGTTTTTGAAGCATGAAACCATAGGTTTTGCGCGTTGGAATGTGCCCAGCGGTAATGAATCCTTACATTTCCACGTTTCCAACGCCCAATTTTTCAAACGCAGATTTCTATTTTGAAGGAATACGGCAACACGATTTTGTCGCGTTTTTTCGAATCATCAGCGTGCTGAATGCCTGTCCGTCTGCCCCCTGTTTGAGAAGTTCTTCCATACGCGGCAAGTCATAGAGAATATATCGAAAGCGCCGCTTTCTATTTGCTGACCAACAATTCAGGCATGACGTAAAATACAGCACTAATACTACGTCGTCCTTCTTTATCAATGCAGAAAGCGTTCTTATCCATAACTAACTATTTCGTCATTTGCTTATACAACTTGAACAACTCGGCCACACACTGGCTTTCTGTAAAGGTTGACTTTACAGGGAAACCGTATGCCTGCATCACAGCACGGTCGTTGTCTTGATGGGCTTTGCGCAGTTCTACGGGCATAGTCAGTTCATCATATAGGTCTGCAAGTGACGAATCAGGATAGAGGGCACGAGCATCAAGAATGGCTTGGGCCGTCTGCTCTATCTTTGTTTTTTGCTCTTCTGTTGGAGTCGGCCAAGGGAAGTTGTTGTAAACAATATCTTTAGAATAGCGATAGTCACTCTTCAAACGACCACACACAACTCGCATCCATGCCATGTGGACATTGCTTTCAAGAATGCCAAAATGATATAGGGTAGCGTCGGGAACAAGAAAAACAAGGTCACTTGATAAGACATCTGGCGACATAAACCCCATTGGAACATATCGACGTTTTTCCGAGGACACCTTTGGAATAATTATGTAATTGGTGTCTGGCATATTTTCTACGTGAAAGCGTGTCGGGCGATCTGCCAATTTGCGAGTACCAGCACTCGGACTTGCCAATCTTGTTTCTCTTACTGCCTGAATGCGACTCAAGCAATGCGGCATTTGTTTTAATTCAGCAGGAGAACAATCGCCAAGCCAGAGACAATAACGTGGTCGTTGATGAATAAACTCTTCAGAACCATACCAAGGCCTAAAATATTGAATGGCTCTAGGTTCTATCTTGACAAATTCATCCATTTCGTCTTTAGTGAAGAGATAATTACCACCATCAATGGGTTTATTACCAATACCTATGTTTGGAATGTCACAAATAGGTGTTGGCTTACTGCCAATAAACACATTAGGTGCATCCATAAGATAGGCATTAATGTGGGTGACCTTTGATATCTTGTCATTATCAAATAACAAAAGTTCTTTCTCTGGTTCGTCTTTTCTGCTAAAGCCTACAATAATACAATGCACATGAGCCTTTAGTGAGGCTTCACTATCCCAGCGGAAAGTGCGATGAGCAAAATCTATGCGAAGGCCCTTTTCCATAAGCGGTTGCCACAAGTTTGCCACTTGTTCTCCCTGGCAAATGCTATTGGTTGATACGAAAGCAATTCGAGGATGGCCAATTCTCGTTGACTGAAAACCTTTCATGTACCAACAGCACACATAATCAAGGTTGCCAACATTCTTCCATTTTTCACC
>ODAI012367899.1_pt1 | contig 41970 bp, 20 predicted proteins | sample 1539321 | NCBI WGS metagenome assembly ODAI01 (sample SAMN02144231, study PRJEB22623) | gut metagenome | biome: sheep rumen | host: Ovis aries | place: New Zealand
CACTTTAACTCCTCTTTAACTCCTTTTTGACTCCTTGCAAGTAAAGCGTCAGCTGAACTTGCGAAACTTGAATTATGAATTATAAGTTGTGAGTTAGAATAACTCTTTTCTTTACGCTAACTCATAACTCATACCCCATAACTCATAACTCAAAAGTTCTTTTTATGAGCAGAGCATCAGGATGATGACCTGTGCCGTGATGATTCTGAGGAACATTGACAATGGATATACTGTAGAGTAACCTACAGATGGAATACCATTGTTGGCTGTTGCCTGAGAGAATGCGAGTGCTGGTGGGTCTGTTGTAGCACCTGAAATGATACCCATAAGGAGGAAGTAGTTCATGTGCCATTTGACGCGAGCAAATACGCCCATGATGAGAAGTGGTATTACTGTGATGAGGAATCCCATCCATACATAGTGAATACCTCCGTTCATTACTGTATCTACGAAGTTGCCACCTGCCTTGATACCGACGCTTGCAAGGAAAAGCACAAGACCTATATCACGTATCATGAGTGATGCTGAGTTTGTGGTGTATGCCACAAGCTTGAGCTTGAATCCGAATCGTCCAAGAAGGATTGCAATTACAAGTGGTCCGCCTGCAAGACCGAGCTTGACTGGCATTGACATTCCTGGGATGCTGATAGGGAGCATACCGAAGATTATACCGATGAGTATTCCCACGAAGAGTGTGAGGAGGTTTGGCTTGTCAAGTTGCTGTTTCTGGTCACCCAGTACGTTTGCGAATCTATCAACAGAGTCCTGTGGGCCTACTACCACCACGCTGTCACCTACCTGAAGGATGGTGCTTGGGCTGGCGAAGATTTCCATACCGGAACGGAATATACGTGTTACGTTCACTCCGTGCATTGAACTTGGGTGGAAGCTACCGAGGGTGCGTCCGTTTACCTCGTTCTTTGTCACGAGTACCTGACGTGACTCCATTGGGAGGTCTTGGTCTTCCCAGTCAACCTCTACTACGCTACCGATGAATGCTACGATGGCGTCAGCATCTTCTTCTGCGCATACGATATAGAGTTTATCGCCCTCTTCGAGGATTGTGTCTCTCTTTGGAACGATAACGTGACCGTCGTGTAGCATACGTGTGCATACGAAGTCGCGTCCGATGAATTTCCTTACCTCAAGAATGCTCTTACCGTTGATGGCGTTATTGTTTACCTCAACGTGCATGAGGTGTGGCTTCATCGCTGCATTCTTCTTGTTCTTCTTATTGAAGTGATCTTCCTCTGCTTGGAAGTTAATCTTGAAGAATATGCGGATAAGTATGATTGAAAGTATGATACCTACTACACCGAGAGGGTAGGCGCAGGCATATCCATTTGCAATGACAGGTATCTCGCCTCCGAAGGTATCAGGGTGCATTGTGTGTATCTGGTCGAGTGCAGCATTTGCAGCACCAAGTCCAGGAGTGTTTGTAATGGCACCACAAAGAGTACCGACCATCATAGGAAGATTGTCAGCCGCTGGGATGAAGTTGCGGAGTCCATAATAGAGAGCAAGCATCACAACAATATTTAGAAGAACGATACCTGCTGCAATACCATTGGCTTTTACTCCACCTTGCTTGAAACTTGTGAAGAATGACGGACCTACCTGAAGTCCGATTGAGAACACAAAGAGGATAAGTCCAAAGTCCTGAACGAAGTTGAGTACTTCAAGGTTCTCGGTCACGTCGAATCTCTGGAGAATGTCGCCAACGAGGATTCCGACGAAGAGAATCCATGTGACACCGAGTGAGATTCCGCCAATCTTAACTTTATTACCTAAAAACACACCGAGCGCAATAACGAGGGAGTATAGTATTACTGTGTGCGCTACTCCTCCACCGCTCAATAATAAGTCAGCTAACCACTGCATATTATTCTTTTTTAAAATATGTTATATAAAAATGTCTGTGCAAAGGTATTACTTTTTATCCGTTTTGATATTCTTCAATGTGAAGTTTTCCACATATTCAGGATTTAAATCAATATTTCTTCCTGTTATGGACAAGTTTTCAAACGTAAAGTTGCTGAGGTGATACTGGTCTTCCTGTGGCTTCACGTTGAAGAAAACATTGCACTCGAAGGTGATATTTCGCATTGTGATATGGTCGGAATAGGACATAGGAGTGTCCTTGCGTCCCTTGAGGTCATAGAACTGTGTCCATGGTGCCACAAGGATGAAGTTCTTTCCGTTTCCGACGATGTCTTCCACTGTGATGTATTCGTATCTCTGTGGTGTGTCTGGTCGCATCTTCAGCCATAGTAGGTTGTTGGCTTCTTTCACTTTGATACGACGGAGTATGATGTTGTGGTCATACACGCTTTCGCTTCCGAGTGTAAGACAGCCGTGGCTGAAACCGTACTCGCAATCCTCGATGAGTATGTTCTCGTTGCCTCCGTCGCCTTCTATCTCTGGAAACTTCTTGAGGTCAATATCCTTGTAGTTTGTACGGAAAGCATCAGCGTATGGACCTTTGCCTCCCTTGATGGCAATGGCATCGTCGTTTACACTCATGAAACAGTCCTTCACAAGTATGTTCTTAACTACGTCAAGGTCTATGGCGTCCGTAGATGGCGCCTTGACAGGCTTGGCTGGTGAATAGATGTGAAGGCGAAGCAGTTTCACGTTCTCTGAGTTATAGATATGTGTTGTCCAGAATGCAGAGTTGTGTAGTTTTACTCCGTCAATCTGTACATTCTTGCAGTTGCTCACATACACGAGACGGGGACGCTGTTCGTCCTTGTTTGTACATTTAGGATTCCATGAACGACGTTCCCAGAAATGTTTCCAGTATGTGAATCCGTTGCCGTCAATCGTTCCCTTGCCTGATATGGTGAAACCGTCCAATCCGTCTGCATTGATAAGGGCAGAGTAGTAGAGGCACGTTTCACCCTCAATCCTCGTCTTGAGGATAGGGTAGTCGCTTGGGTCGTTGCTTCCGAGAATCATACCTCCATCATTAATGTGGAGATGCACACCTTGACGGAAGAACAACGCTCCTGTCAGGTATGTACCTTCGGGTACTATGACAACACCGCCACCATCGTTTGCAATCATGTCAATGAGTGACTGAAACTCCTTAGTGTGTATTCTTCCGTCATTAACTACTCCGTAGTCCGTTATGCGGTATTGTTTCCCCAGTTTACTCAAATCAACAGGTGTCGTTTCCTTAAACCATGCTGATATCTCTGTTCCGTCTGGCCAAAGGTCTTTGCTTACCTTTTTGCCAAAAGTTGGCACACACCCGAAGGTGAGTGCCAACATAATGATGATTATTCTAATCATAATAAATATCTATGATATTTTTTTATTTCCACGCAGGCAAAGTGAAGTACCAGTTTTTCTGGTCTTGCAACTTAGAGTAGAGATTTGCATCGAAGCCATCGATAGCAGGGCTGTTCTTTGTTGCCTGCTTTGAGTTACGGTTTGCAATCTTCTTGGCAAGCCACTCTGTACCCTTGTAACCTGACTGGTTCTTGTGCTCTGCTACACGAACGAGGTCATAGAAGCGGTTACCTTCAAATGCTGTTTCGAGAGCAAGCTCATCAACGATGACATCCTCAATGGCATTGATAATATCGTCCTCGGTAGCATTTTCAAATTTCTTACCGTCGAGTTTTCTTTCTATCATTGCCTTGTAATCATAGAAGACAGTGTCACGACGACCAGAGATGTTTGTGGTAATATAGTCGCCATCCTTGCCCCATTCTTTAGCACTTGCTGAACTTGATGTTTCCAAATATCCAAAACCTCCACCTCGTGCATGAATACCGTAGGTTTCCTGCCATACATCATCCGTAAATGAGAATTTAGAAAGGAACTTCTGAAGTTTCAGAGTATCTGTCACATAATACATAGACTCAATACTATTATATGTAAGTTCTCTTTGCGTGTATGTATTTGCAGTGTAACCAGTCAGACTTCCTGTGACTTTAACCAGTTCTCCGTCTTCCTTTTTATATCTATCCTTTGTAGCTGAATCATAGAAGACAGTATCATTGTCCTCGTTTGTCCAGATTGCATAATCTACGCCATTGATGTTTTTGGTCACATTTTTTGTTACATCCTCAACAGAAGGAAGTGTAAATTCGTTCAAACCATCTTTGAGAATTGCAAATGCAAACTCTGGATATCCAGCACGGTTGAGTGCCTCTGCGAGGCGAAGCCAGATAAGTGTCTTACGATATATAGGAATACAATAGTAATATTGATCTAAGTCTGCGACTTTTGCACAGAGTTTATACAAGTCTTTCTCATAATACACACTATTGTAAGAATAGTTCTCTCTTGCATCAGCTTGTTCGTAATATCTTGCAATTTTATTTTCACTTGAACTAGAGATACCATAGTATGTTACGTATTGCTGGGAGAGGTTTACATTATCGAATGCGTATGATGGGTAGTACTGACGCTTATAAGTCGGATTAACCATGATAGCACCTCCTGCAGAGTAATCTCTGCTGGTTTCATTTCCTTGTTCATCCAGGTGGATTGTGATAATAGTTGATTGACTTGATGATGGATTATAGCCAAACACTTCTGCCACACGAGGTAACATCTTTCCAATTCCTGCGTTTGCAGATCCTGGAATAAGGGTGATTATCTCATTCTCTCCTGAGTAACCATATTCTGTTGTGAAACCATCCCATCTTTTTTCGCTTGGTCTGTATAGATATCCAGATGCAGCCTCTGGCGACTCAATCATCGTGCAATAACTCTTAATGAGAGGATTCTTCTCTTTTCTAAGGAAAGAATAGTAATAGAATGCTGCATTCTCATAGTCAGACCTGTCTGAACCACGGAGAAGATAAGCATCACCGAGTACAAGACGGATTGGGATAAAACAATTACGTGCAGAAACATCTGTAGCTCCGTTGCTCCATTTGCCCCATGGCTCATTTGTCTTTCCATACGAAGGATAGTTAATGTCAACCATGTTTGCAAGTCCATCCTCAAGGAGCTTATCAATGAGGTTGTCCTTGTTTACAAGATTATGAGCATAGTCAAAGTTCTTGATTACATCAAGGTTCTTGACAGGCTCAGTTATATATGGTACTTCCCTGTAGTTCTTTACCAACTGGAGGTAAGCCCATGCTCTGATTGCCTTAACCTGAGTGTATTCAGGAATCATGTACTTCACATTCGCTCTGACAGTATTTGTATCGCAGTTATGAATGTAGAAGTTACAGTTGTTGATGACATTGTAGTAGTCGCTGACCTGAAGCATTGAGCATGACTGATCCTTTGGGTCTTCAAAGTTACTGATAGCGTGGAGTGTGTCAGTAGCATATTCACTTGATGTTACAAGGTCGCCACGAATCTCTCCGAGAACAATCTGACGCTCTGCTACATCCTGCATGGCTCGCATAATGCCAAGGTAAGAGTAGAGTGTGTCGTTGGCATTGATATATGCCTTGTCACCTGTATCTACAGTCATCATGTCTTCACAAGATGCCATTCCCATTCCGAAGGCAATGCATCCGCAAAGAGTTATATTTTTGATGATAGTTTTCATTGTTGTTTTTTATATTTTTATTGTTGTAGTAAAAGGAATTAAAAAGGAGTTAAATGGAGTAAAAAGACGATAGTTTCTTGTAGAAAAACCCAAATATATGTATTTGTATGTTTACACTCGTCATTTTATTGACGTCCATTGTTTGAAACATGGATTAAGACATTCGTCTTTTTACTCCTTTTTAATACTTTTTACTTCACTTTACTTCAATATGGTGAATTAAAAACATTAGAAGTTAATCTTCACACCTAAGTTGAAGCTGCGTCCCTCTGAGAGGAGACCGGCATCGATTCCTTGATAGAGAACTGAGTTGCTGCAAGAGAACTCTGGGTCTGTACCAGTGTAAGGAGAAACGGTGAGCACATTGTTTGCCTCACCCCATACAGTGAGTCCCTGCAACCATGAAAGGTCAAGTGGAAGCTCGTATGAGAGACGAACCTTCTTGAGCTTGAGGAAACTGCCGTCCTCAATCCATCTGTCTGAGAAACGCTCGTTGTTTACCCATTCGTCAGACTCCTTTGTCATTGCACGTGGAACATCTGTCACTTGTCCTTCATTCTTCCAACGGTTTACTACTGCTGATGTCTGGTTGTAGAAGTTGTTGCAAGATTCAAGCTGACTTCTCTGGTAGTTATAGATGTCATTACCGAGAGAATACTTGAAGTTGATGTCGAGGCTCCAATGCTTGTATGAGAGATTAGCATAGATTGAACCATAAAGGTCTGGATTTGGATTACCGATAATAGTCTTATCGCTTTCATTGATAACACCGTCTGAGTTCATATCAACGAATCGTATGTCACCAGCACAGAAGTTATTGTATGGCTTGGCAGCGATACCTGTAGGATATTTGAGGTAGTCAGAACCATTGTATGCCGTGCTTGCTTCCTTGTCGCTTGCCAACACTCCATTTGTCTTGTAGCCATAGAATACACCTACTGAGTTACCCACCTTAGTAAGTATTTCTGCGCCATATATCTTGTTGACGATTTCGTTCTCTGGAAGTGCAGTTACCTCATTCTTGTAGTGACCAATTGTTGCACCGAGTTGTGCCTTGAAATCCTTTGTATTAACAATAATTCCATTGAGATGAACCTCAGCACCAACATTACGGAGAGAACCATCATTTGTAAGGTAACTTGCGAGACCTGACAAGTAGTGAACAGTACGTGGTGTAACGAGGTGGTCAGTGTTACGTACATAGAAGTCGAAGCCTGCCTGTACACGGTTCTTCAAGAATGAACCATTGAGGGCAAAGTTCCAAGAACGTGTTGTCTCCCACTGTATAGCAGTGTTCTCAACATTAGCAAGTTGAAGTGCGATGGCATTCTTCAGGTAAGCGTATGACTTGAAGTATGTGCGTGATGCAGCATAATCAATATTGTCATTACCTGCGATATCGTAGCCCACAGTGAATTTGAGGTAGTCAATTCCCTTGAACTTACGCATGAATTTCTCGTTTGAAATAACCCAACCAGCCTGAAGTGATGGGAACAATCCCCACTTTACGCCAAAGAGTTTAATACCTTCATCCGTGTTGCGTCCAAAACGTGATGATGTCTCTGCAGACATTGTTCCTTCAAGGAAATATGTGTCCTTGATGTTCCATTTTGCATCCACGTAGTATGCAAGGTTTCTCCACTTATCCTGGTTTCCTTTCAAAGAACGGAAACTGAGAGAGCTTTGCATATCAGGCATCTTGTCGTTACCAGCATTGTAACCAGTCATGTATGTATCTGTGAAGGTGTTTGCAGAGTAACGTACTCCACCGAAAGCCTCAATCTTGTGCATACCATATTGGTTATTCCAGTTGATGCGGAAATCATCTTGTATGGCTGTCTCCTTTGAGAAGAGAGACTTAACTACTGTTGTTACAGAACCATAACCCTCAAGGGCATAAGTTGGAATACCAGCCTTTGGAAGGTAGTATCTTTCTCTTGAGCGGTTGAACTGATAAGCAAATCTATTTGTGATGTTCAGATGCTTATTAATGGTATATTTTGGCATGATGTTGAGGTAGAACTGTGTAAGTTCCTGATGGTTCTTATTATTTCCCTCACCATTTTCAAGAATCCAGAATGGATTTGCCAATGCAGCGTTAGTACCAAATCTTGATGCATAATCGAATGGATAGTTGTCATCATCAATGTACTTACCTGCATATACTGATGACTCGTGTAGTTTCAAGTCATCGCCAGTGTAGTAACCATACTTTGAAAGGAATGGTGACTGAACAAGTCCAAGTACGTTTGGTGATGATATAGTACTACTTGCATAGCTCTCTGCCCATCCGTTGTCACGAAGACTGTAGTTGAGGTTACTGAAGCTGAGGTCTAACTGAGTAGATACGTGCTCGCTGAGATCAATATCTGTGTTGAAACGGATATTGAAACGGCTGAAGTCGTTACCCTTGGCAGTTGTCTGGGTTGTAGTGCTTCCGAGAGAGAGGTTATACATTGCTCTTTCGTCACCACCCTGAACACCAACCTTGTAGTTCTGTGTTACTGCTGTACGGTAGAGGCCATCAGACCAATCTGTCTCATTGTGATAAAGAGGATACCAGTAAAAATCCTTGTCGCTTACGAGGAAAGGTATCTTACTTTCCCATGAAGCGTTTCTACGTGCATACTCGGTTGTACCGATAAGCTCAGATACGTAGTTGCGATACTGGCTTGCATTCATCATATTGATTGTGGAAGGCATCAGCTCAACACCTGTGTTGATGTTTGCCTCAATCTTTGTTGCCATGGAGCGTCCACGCTTTGTGTTGATGAGGATGACACCGTTTGCTCCTCGTGCTCCATAGATGGATGTAGCATTCTTGAGAACCTCAACGGACTCTATATCATCTGGGTCAATACCTGCAAGAATATTGTTGAAGAATCCGTCATGTACACTTGTACGGTCAAGCTGACAGTCCATAATCATTCCATCAAGTATGACGAGTGGCTGTGCATTAGTATTGATGGAGTTGATACCACGTATGAACATAGCAATACCTTGACCACGCATACCAGAACGTGTTACTGTATGGATGTCACCAGACAAAGACTTGTCAATCTCATTGTCAACAGTTATGGCACTTGTAGTATTTACTGTTGCTTTTTTTGATGATGTGATTGATGTCTTTTCTGAATAGGCATTGTTGAATTTTGTGCTATACACCTCTACAGTAGGTGCTTCCTTGCCATCAAATGCAACTTGTACATCGTTGTATTCTGGTACTGTTACATAAAGTGAAGTGACGAAAACTGGTACTTCAAAGTCGTATTTACCATTCTCATCAGTCATTACTGAAAAGCGAGCGTTGCCGTAAGCTGCTACTCGTGCACCTTCAATAGGTTCTTTTGTTGCAGCGTCAATAACAATACCGCTTATAGGTTTCATCTTATAGTTTACGACCTTTGCAACCTTTCTTAACGGTGCTTTAGGTTCGTCCTCGCTTGTCTGTGCAGATGCGCATATTGCTCCTGATAGCATCATGAGACCAATGCCCGCTTTGACAAAGCTGTTGTTATTCATATTATTGTTCATCATTTTATTGCTAATTAGGAGTTATTCTTCTGTCTTTGGCTTGAGTATTATAGACACAAGATTTAAGTTGTAAGTGTACACGTATTTCGTTTTATCAGGTTTACTGTCATTACTCAAGAGTGCTCCTGTTATGGTTAGGATTGGATATGCATCAGAAAGACCATAGAAGCAGTATGGAATTTCATAATCTTTTGCTATGCATATTGTATCTGTATAACCATGGACAGAATCAGCTTGATGTGTGTAGAAGTTGGATGTCTGTTTTTTTCCTGTTACAGCCTCACCGTATGAACCTACACCAGTGACGAATGGGTTCGTTAAACTCTCTGTCGTAGGCTTATATCGAGCTGCAGGCTTTGCTGTTGCCATTGTACTTACATCTTTTTTGTCTATGATTATATCAGCTTTGAACATTGTTGGTAGTTTCTCCTTGAAATTATCAAGTGTAACTATATATATATCATATTTTCCTGATAGCATATTGCGTAACTTGAATCTTGCAGTGTAATTAGTCTTATTTCCATTTATCTGAAAATAATTGAATACGCTATCAACTACAGTGTTTCCATTTTCGTCTGTATGATATAATGAATATCTACCTGATTCCACAGTAGTTTTACCTACAAGAACATTGTCAAAAACATAGGCAGGATTGTATTCAAATGTCGGAGCATAAAGCGAACTTGGATAGTTCCAAGAGTCTGTAATATATGCATATCCATTACTGCACTCGATAGGCTCATTGCCACCGAACATATCCACGAAGTTATCGACTTCAAACACTTCTGACTTATCATCATTTTCGTTAAGTGTACCAGCCTTCTTGAACTTGTAGCCTTTATATGTTTCAAGTGAGTCAACCTTTGCAATGTCGTTGAGTGATGTGATAGGAACCTGTCTTGGCTGCCAATTTGCATTGAAAATCATTCCCCTTAGGAGACCATTTACAATTCTTAACTCCTTGATGGAATCAATTTGAGCAGTGTCAATGACCGTTTCTTTTCCTGCAACATAATTCACTTTTTTATCTTCGTCAGCAACATAATCGAATTGAGAGTAATACTTCTTGTAGTTGTAGAACTTAGCAATTTTATCATATACACTATTCCAAGCTTTGTCTGTTGGTATTATGGCAACATAATTGCTGTCCTCTCGTTCTACAACCGAAGTCAAATATGTGTTGTATCTGAATGTTACAGAGTCAACCCATGTTGCAGTTCCATTAACAGTAGGACCTGCTGATGATGAATACTCATCAAATTCCTCTACCTCATATTTTTTAAGGAACTTATTGAGCATAGTAGCATCTGTACGAGTCTGAATATATTCGTAGATATTTGGGATGAAAGATGCTGGTGACTGAGTGATATGAAGAACACCGTTTGAAGAGCCAATATTAGGTCTTATGATACTTTGGCCTCTGAAAGTGTTGTTCGCGAAATTTAGAATAGCTCTTTTTCCATTGAGAAGTATGAGCTTCTGAGCCTCCTGTCCGTTCATAATATGAGTGTATCGTGTCATATTATTACGTACAAACTCGTTCTCAACCTTTTTGATGCTGTCTTCTATGCCACTCTCAATGAGTTTCTTGTAATACTCGAAATCGTATGAACCATTTTTCGGTGCCCAGATTGTGAATGTCTGGTCGCCGTTGAGCACTTCAGCGTATGTCTCGGATGTGAATCCTTTCTCCTTTAGAGAATATGGCAAGTGTTCGAGAATGTAGGCATAGTCAGACACCTCCTGATTCTCTTTTATGTTTTCCCAAATTGTCTTTGTGCCTGTTACATCTTGACCAATATTGAAATGGTCATCAGCACAAGATGAGAATGTAAAGAGCATGCTTGCTGTGAGGAATGAAAAAATCATTCCTCCAGCAATGTGCATCCTCTTTGATTTATTTATGTTGTTATTCATTTTGTCTAAATTAAGAATTTGTGATACTGATTACCATATATCTTCAGCAGTTTCGCCTGCATAGACTGTTTTTGGTACGAACTCAAGATAGTCGTAGAAGAATTCAAGATTCTTATCAGAGAGTACGGACTTGAAACGTATATAGTAAGTCTTTCCTGCCTCCAAAACGCCTGTGTATATAATCTTGCGTAGGCACTGCTCATAATTACGTCCTGTGTTTGAGGCATCCTGCTGGAAATATCTTGGACCTTTCATAAAGCCAAGGTTACGCATCGCCTTGTCGTTTTCGGTGTTGGCATTGTCGTCATTTCCGTCTTTAACCCATCCTGTAGCAGTCGTGGTTGTACCAGAGTTACTACGGAGGTCAATAGGAATGCCTACTGCAGGAAGGTTTCTTGGATTATCACCCAAGTAAATCTGAGCCATTCCACGGTTTGTATTGGCATTGATACCATAACGTATCTCGTATGTTCCTGTATATGGAACAGGTGGAAGCTTCATTGTGAAATCATATATTCCCTGAATGTTGAATTCATCAGCCTGATAGTTCATCCATGTGCCACCTCCCTCACAGTCTTTGTTTGGAAGATATATGAACTTTGTTTCCTTGCTCATGTCAACAACATTGTCAATGTAATCAGTAGGGAAGATGAATCCCTTCACAAAGTTTCTGTTTTGTCTGATGTTGTTTGTAAGTAATTCAGGGAAGAGCGATGTGATATCAAATCTCAGACGTTCATTGAGAACCTTAGTTGGTACATCTTTGTTCCAAACGAGAATATCGTCGATAGTATAGTAGAAACCGTTCAACGCATTATTATTATACTCCCCATTTGTATCGTTTATGTGTGTACCGAAGATTTCCATATCAGCTGTTACTTCTGTATATTTCTCTCTTGGACCGTTTTTGTATTTAGACGCACGGTTGATTGCACGCATAATTGTTGTTTTTGCATTAACAACATTCTTGTATGCAGTAATCTTCATGAGACGGCGTTGAATACCAATTGTCTCCCAATATTCCCATACGTTACAAGTAAACGATGTCTTGGAACGAGTCTTGATCTGACCAGATGGACTACCAAACTCATTGGCGAATGTCACCATCGTATTATATGCCAATGTCTCAGGAAGAATGTGGTATGCTACGAATTGGTTAAGCCAGTTATATGGGTTCTCGTAGTCATCTCCCCATGATGTGACATTGCCACAGTTGGTATCATCATCGAAGTCAGCGTGTTCACGAACATATTTCTTGAGTGACTCCAAGTCCTTGACACCAGCAGCTTCAAAGACACTGTCTGTCTCTACGAATACAGTGAAACCGAATTTTCTTGCCTCTGGGAATTTACACTCGAATTTTGAGTCGAAATATCCAATAGTTCCGATCTTGTCTTCGTATTCTTCTTCCCAGGCAAAATCACGAATCTTTGACATAATTAAGTCATATCCAGTGATCTTGAGAAGCTCTCCGAAGAAAGTTGTATTTGGAGTATTCTGAATCAAACCTGCGATTGTCGCATTTGATGGAGCAAGAACGTGGTCAACGGCATGAATATATCCGTTGGCAACTTCAACGTCAGGCTCAACAATTGCAGAATATGTATTTACATAAGTTGCAGTTGTTGTATATTCATCTCCATTGGCATTCTTATGTGTAATGTTTCCATACGAGATGCTGATGTAGCGGTCATTCATATTGGTTGTCTTGAGCGCACCTTCTTCAAAGTCTGTACTCTTATATGCTTGTTCATTTCCATTCTGAATGATAGAGTTGAAAACGATTTCCTGCGCTACAGAGTCAGGAATTAGGTTTACATCAGTAGTCTCAACAGTTGGATTCTCCATATTCTTTACAGAGTCGAGGTACTGTGCAATAGCTTCATTTGTTGGAGCAAAGCAGGTGTAGTTACCACGTGCTGCGAGAAGATCGTGCATTGTGGACTTTGAACGCTTGCTTGGCTTCACACGGTTAAGGAGTGTGAGATAACTGCTGTACATATCGGGATTGTTCTCGAAGTGATCAATCATCATCTCACCTGTGAAAGTGTAAAGGTCGCTTTCGTCGATTTTCTCTTTACAAGAAGAAAGAGAAAAGACTGAAAGTACAGCAACGGATAATAATCCGCCGATGATACCTTTGTTCTTTATGATGTTATTTATATTGTTCATATCTTTTCAATTATTTTCGGTTGTCAGTTCTTCCTGTTGTCTTGGATGTCTTCCATACACCATTCTGATAAAGCAAATAGTTTGCCTTAAGCTCGTTGTCATAAACTGGAGAGAATAATGATTGCATATCTGCCAGTTTTGCCTGAACAGCCTTTTGGTTACCAGAATATTTGCGGATAAGAAGACTTAACATGTCCCTCGTATTGCCACGACGCTGTGCAAAACGCACAAGGTCGAACCAGCGCTTTCCTTCACAAAGGAATTCACGCTGACGTTCTGCCATTACAAGGTACTCCATCTGACGTTGATTCAAGAAATTCTTTGTCTTTAATGAATCTGTTGAAGCTGTAGTATTTCCTTTGTCGTAGGCGTATGGATTTGAACGTCTGAATACCGTCTTTACATAGTTAAATGCTTGCATAAGACTGTCTTCGGATGCTGTAATCTGAGAAATAGCCTCTGCCTTCATAAGCAATATTTCTGAAAGACGATATACAATGAAGTTAACATCGTTTAAGACGTCTGAACGTGTGCTTCGTGACCAGCTATATTCTTTGTTTGCCTTGGAATTATCTGTAAGCATTCCTTTTGTACCATTAGTGAAAGACCAGTAACTATTGGCATATTTGTCATAGTCAAACTGTGTTTGTCCGTCTTCATCAGTTATGCGTTTCAGTGCCTCCCATCTACGATAGTCGGTCTTAGTAAAAACAGCTGAAGCAATCTCCTCATTTGGATTAGCAGCAACCTCTGCAAAGATAGTCTTTGGAGCAGTAAGTTTTGCTGTCTTATTATCCTTGAGATTCCAATAGAGTTCTTTGGTCATGTCATTTCCTGTATTGACACCATCAAATTGAATCTCAAAAATTGATTCTGAAGAGTTGCCTTCTCCAAAGAGATCATTGAAGGCATTCGCTTCCGGATTCAGAGAAACAAATGTACCAAGTTTTGTGAATGGATCATTCTGTGATAACAAGTCATCTAACACTGGTTGGACTGTGACCAAACCAGAATATTCCTGCTTGAGTTTCTTGTTTAAATCGTCATAGCACATTCTGATGACTTCATCACAGTAATAAATACACTGTTTGTAATCTTCTTCCGCAGTAGAATTTGCTTGTGCATTATCAGTCGGATTAGTTGTTACAGGCTCTGCCGCATACTCATTTTCCTCTCGGTTTACAAATGGATGACAGTTACCCTGCAAATAACTTGCTCTCCAAAGATACACATCAGCAAGAAGGGCATAAATTGCCTTCTTTGTGATACGACCCTTGTTTGCAACATTCTTGCCATATTCATTCATTGCGATTGATTTTACATCTTCCAAATCGACAATTATACTATCGAGTACAGCAAGCTGGGTTGTCTGTGGGTGAGACAACTGCTGTGAATTGTTGTTAATGTCGTATGTAATGTAAGGAATCTCTCCAAATGCACGAACGAGATAGAAGTAGCAAAGAGCGCGAATGGCTGTTGCTTCTGCCTTAATAGGTTTCCAGTTTTCTTCAGAGAAACTCTCATCTGTTTTTACAACCTCTGGTCCATGTGCAAGAATCTTATTACAGTAGTTAATAGTCTTGTACATTGGTGTCCAGTCATAAATGCCGTATGTAGGAAGTATATTGGCATTCATGACGTTGTATTCAACATCAGTAGTTTTTAGTTCTGTGGATGCGTCACAGTTGTCGCTACGCATTTCGCCCCAATATATAACCCTTTTAAGGAAGTCTCCATCCGTCATGCTCTTGTAGCATCCAAAGAGGGCATTGTTAAGGTCATTTTTATCCTGCCAGAACTCCTCCTCAACAATTACGTTGGTAGGAGTGATTGTGAGGTAATCCTCACAAGAGGTGAATGTGAAGAAGGAAGAAGCAGGTAGGATGGCAAGTGAAATTGCCAATCCTATTGCTTTCTTTATCTTCATTGTTACCTTATTATTATATTTCATATTTTTTTCTTTTTAATCAGATTCAAAGTTGGGCTTTAGAAACCGATGTTTAAGTTAAATGTGAAAGACTTTGAACGTGGAGTCTTTGAGTTGTCATAGCAGACACCCCAAGCACCATATCCAATCTCTGGATCAACACCTGTGTACTTTGTCAAACAGAACAGGTTGTTGGCTGATGCACTGAACGTAAGTGACTTGAGACCAAGATTCTGTGCAGTCTTAGCAGGAAGGCTATAGCCTAACTGTGCATACTGGAGACGAAGGAAGTCTCCATTCTCTACGTAGCGGTCGCTTGCAAGAGAATTGTATGATGCACCAATCTTTTCGTTCATAGCACGTGGTATCTCTGTTACGTCACCATTCTTACGCCATCTCCAAGAAACAGCCTGTGACTGGTTCTTGTTTGTGCGCATAGACTCGTTGTTAAGTCTTGCAGTGTTGGCAATCTTGTTTCCAAAACGATAGTTGAATGACAACTTGAGTTTCCAACTCTTATAATTGAAGTTGAGACCGAAACCTCCATTTACCTTAGGGTTTGAGTTACCAAGGTAAACGATATCAAGTTCGTTAATCTGACCATCATGATTGATATCCTCATAGATGACATCTCCACCCTTGAACTCATAGTTTTTACCATTAAGTCCGTAGTTGAAGTACATGTGGAGTGGATTACCCTTTGCGTCATAAAGGATATTTCCTTCTGCATCACGTGCTACTGGCACAGTTGCATTCTCACCACGAAGTTCTGCTGCGTATGCAGTGTTCTCTCCGTATGTGTTGTATGATGTAGTGGTATAACCGCTGTGGTCATAGTCGTAAGCATATACACCTACATATTTGAAACCATAGATAGAACCTACCGCGTTGCCTATCTGGATACGCTGAAGGTAATTACCATTGGCTTTGTCAAAGTTAAAGTTGCCGTTCATACTTGCGAGTACGCTGGCATCCATGTCTGTGATAGTGTTTACGTTCTGCGCAATGTTGAAGTTCAAAGACATTGAGAAGTCACCAATCTTTGCAAATTTTCCAGTATTGATGTAAAGTTCCCAACCACGGTTGCGGAGACCTCCGACATTGGCCCATGAAAGCTTGTTGAAACCTGTTGAACCAGGAATGCTTACACCAGACATGAGAAGGTCGGTTGTCTGCTTGTTGTAATACTCGAATACAACCTGGATAAGATCATCAAAGAAGTGGATGTTAGAACCTAAGTTCCATGACTGCATAGTCTCCCACTTAAGGTCTGTAAGACGAAGGTTGTTAGGAGCAATGGCAGTGTTAGTGTAGGTGCCCTTTCCGTATGTACCTTTATTTTCATAAGTATTATACATAAGGTATTCCTGACCTGGTTCCTTACCTACCTTACCCCAAGATGGACGGAATGAGAGCATTGAGATGACATGACCTACATGAAGTTTCTCGAAGAATGGTTCCTGATTGATGTTCCAACGTGCAGAGATACCTGGGAATGTACCCCACTTACGACCTGCACCGAACTTTGTAGAACCATCACGTCTTACAGTGGCGTCGAATGAGTAACGTCCGTCGAAGAATGCAATATGCGCACTTCCGAGATAAGACATACGGTGAGCCTTACCAGTACTTGTGTCTGTACCTTTTACGAATGCCTCTGCAATTGGAGATTCAAGACCAGTAGGAAGACCAGACTGTGAACTGCTCTGACGTGAACTATTCTCAGACCAAATTTCAAACTGTCCGAGGAAATTCATAGAAATGTTCTCGTTGTTGAACTTTGGTATGAAATTAATCTTCTCACGGTTTGTGATTCTGATACTTGAGAAATCCGAGTTTGAAGCAGTGTTTACATCATCAGCCCAAGAATCTGTTGTAAGATTCTTTGAATAGTATGTATTAACAGCCTCATTGAAGATATCCATATAAATCTCAGCGTTGAGGTCGAGTACGTGTCCTTCGTCTGGACTCTTGCCAAGAAGTTTGTAACGGAGATTGAACTGAGGAGAAATACGATATGTTGACTGATTGTTATATGCAAGATTAGCAATGGCAACAGGGTTACCAAGCTTCTTCATATCATCAAGACGATTTGAGCTATAGTTAGTGTCTCCTCCTGCATCCTTTGTTGGATTTGTTGGAAGCATCTTATAATAGTCTCCTGTGAGATTGCCATATTGGTCATATTCATAGATACTCATATTAGGCATAGCATCGTATGCCTTACCAAGTATGGATGATACTGATCCACCATCCCAGTTACGGTGGTTATCTGTGTATGTGAACGCAATGTTTGTCTGGAACAAGATACGGTCAGACACAGCATAATCGAGAACAAGTCGGTTAGTAAGCTGATTGAGAGACTGCTTGATGATTGTACCTGTCTGATGTGAATAACCACCAGAGATACGGAACTTAGCCTTCTCACCACCACCAGTAAGAGTTACATAATACTCGTTCTTTGCACCAAACTGACTGACAGCATCAACCCAATCAGTGTTCTTGTTGAAGTTGTAGTACTGAACAGGGTTTGACTGATCGTAGTTAAGCTCGACCATGTCAGATGTTGCTGCACTCTGCTTAGGATTGAAGTAAGCCTCCTTGAGCATCATTGTGTAGCCGTCACCTGTGAGCATGTTAAGACCAGAAGGCATCCATGAACCTGAGAACTTATAAGAGAAGTTGAGTTTTGTTGGACCTGCCATACCACGACGTGTTGTGATTTCGAGTACACCATTTGCACCCTTAGAACCCCAAATAGCAGTAGCGGCAGCATCCTTCAACACCTTGATATCCTTGATATCCTCTGTGTTTACAGAGAGAAGGGTAGCAAACTGTTCCTCATTATCAAGGTCTTCAAAGTTGATGTTTGCTGCACCGTCAGGAATATCGAAGATGTTACCATCGACAACGATAAGTGGTTCTGCAGAACCGTTGATTGTGCTGACACCACGCATACGCATAGATGTACCAGCACCAAGGTTACCAGAGTTGGCTACGATGTCAAGACCTGCAATCTTACCCTGAAGAGCTTCGTCAGCACTTGCGAAAGAAAGACCTTCGACATCGTCCATATCCATTGTCTGTGTTGCAACGGAAACCTCCTTGAGAGGAATAGCCATACCATTGCTGCGAGCCATTGGCTTTGCCTTGACAACAACCTCCTTGAGTGTTATCTCATGAAGCTTGATGTTGAACTTATTTTTTGTTGTACCAATAACTTCCTCGTACTTCTGATAGCCTGCAAAGCTGACGCTAATCTTGTCCTTTGGGTTTACAACTACGAGAGAGAAGTTACCATTCATATCTGTTACTGTTGCAGCAACGATACGGTTGTTTGCGTCACGTTCAACGACGTTAGCCATCATGATACCGCCTAAGTCATCATAGACGCTACCTGTGATGCGTCGCTTCTGTGCGAATGCTGAACTTACAAAGAAGAACAGCACTAATGTAGTTATTATGAATTTAACTTTGTTCATACTCTGTAAGTTTATTTCGTTAATCTGTATTTGCTGAGATACTTACGTGCTCTTGCTGTTGTGCTCCAATCAGAGTCGTAACGACCATTTGTGAGTGTCTTGTAGTCAAGTACATGGTCGATACCATGAATTACAGCAGATGAAGATGATGTAATACTTGCGCCTTTTGCTGTGATGTAATCACGTGCAATGAGGTTCTTGTCATTTGTCGTGTGACTTACATGACCATTGGCATCCTTGATTGAGAGTTTTGCATTAGCGAGACTTGTTGCACCTTCGGATGAAACGGAAACTTTACTATATACTCCGCTTGTGTTGAGTGTTGCTGTCTCAAATACGCTTGAATTCATTTTTGGCAGGTCGGCAAATACACTGTTGTCCTGGAAATGATTTCTTACGAAGTTGATAATAGCGGTTGACATTGCTAATACCTTTTCATTTCTTGCTGCTGTAAGTTTTTCAATTTGCTCAGCAGTTCTTGGCTCACCATTTCCATCTAATTCATAATCTTCCAGTGCAAGTGCTTCAACTTCTTCCCATGTTGGAAGTCCTTTTGCAAAGGCTTCGTCCATTGCTTCGTTTGTAGGAACGTAAACAGTGTAGTTGTAGTTGTTGAAGAAACGCACGTTTGTGGCAGATGAAGCTACGCTACCATCTGCATTGTAACATGGGATACCACCTCTGTTGGAGAAAATTGTAAATTTATCGCGGCTTGCAGTGTCATCTATTCCGCATGAATCCAAAGCAACAGAACTTGGTTGGCAGAGATCAAAGAACTTGCTGAAATTCTTATTGCTGTTGAGAATAGAATATACGGATTCAATAGCAGGCTGTATAGGCTCATCAATCATGTATGCAAAACCATTACCATAACCGTTTGATTGTGCAGACTTGTCATCAAAGCCAATTACAGAACAGTAGTCTAAGTTACTGTTTGATACAGGCTCAATCTGACCGATGCCATTGAGCAACCAACCGCCCTTGATAGTCATACCATTCTTACGTCTATCAGCCTTATCTACATAGATTGCAGCACCATTCTTCGTGAGATAATAGTGCTTATTACATTCCATACCTGTTTCCGTCTCGTTAATACCTGTTGTAGCGGTGTTGTCTTCATGTATGACAGTATGTGTCTCAAGCATATCCTTGAGACGGTTGCCTATGACAGCATCGCTAACAGTAGATGAAGTAAGTTTGTCGCCAAGAACGCATGTCTTTGTAGCGAGGTCATAGTTACATTCGTATGTTGTTGCTTCTGGTTTATTCTTGTCTTTCCACTCAAATTTGTATGCTCTACCTACGAGAGTGCTGCCCTTTATTTCTGGTGAATAGAAAGACATAGGGTCTATGTATGTGAAATCCTTGTCTTGTGGCACGAAGAAACTGAAGCGGGAGCTCATTGCAAGAAGATATGCATAATAGTTAGTTGGTATTCCTGCCAGTTCTTTTGCCTGAACTGCCCAGTTGAAAATCTTCTTGTCCTGCTCAACGTATGCAGGTGCACTGACAGCTGCATATTCTGCAGGGGTAGTAACCTCGTTCATGACATAGATTATACCGTTATTTGCAATTAAGACTTCCTGTATGTTTTTACGGTGATAATCATCATTGTTGTCGAACATTGGGTCTTGAGCAGAGTTCTTGATTGTCTCGAACTTACTTGGTACGGAAGAAACAAAAGAATCCTTCATAAGGTTACTTACCAATGCGCGGATTACGCTGCGTGGAATACAGTCAAGTGCACGGAAAACCTTTTCCAAGTCTTCCGTATCAGGTGTAATGTCATTGATAAGATCGCCGGCGTATGCTTTCACGAGGAAGTTACCTCCTGCTCCAGGAGCAAAGAAATATTCCATAAGCTTCTTGTCGTTTGGACAGAAGATTACACCCATATCCTGAGATGCGGTTGTCTGTGTATTTGCTGCGTATAGATTCCATCCTGGATCAAAAGGAAGAGGTCTGTTTGAATTATCATCAAAGATGACATTTCCTCTTGGGTTATTCGTTGGGTCTGTTCCAGCATCAGAGAATAACGCCTCGTTTCCTTGAGAACGGAGAGCGAAATAACGCTTTTCAAAAACTGAATCCACCTGATTGCCATAATTAAGACGTGCTCTGGCAGTCAATTCTTCATTATAAAATGGTGCAGAGAAACGATCCATCATGTGTGAGAAAATCTTCGTATTCTTATTTGTACGAAGTACCTCTGCCATATTTTGTGGTGCGATATTTACTTTGTCAAGAACATTGACGTATCCGTTCTGACAAGTAATATCCTGCTTTATAACCTTGTTGTTAAAAATAAAGACATCGTTATTATCACGCTTAACACCTGTGATAATCTCAAAATCTTTGTCTGTAATCTGCTTGTTTGCAAGCTGAGTGTTGATAAAGTGTACCATCATGGATGGTGTTCCGTCAAGTGCAAGGTAGATACCCTTTTCACGGAAACGTGCCCAATAATCCTTCTCTTTTTCGTCGCTGCTGTAGTTGACAGGAAGCTCCTCACCGAAAAGATGAGGAATTGTATCTGTTACGTCGAAAGCTGTTTCGCGACGCATACACTCACCTCGTTTAGGAACATCGTTGTCACCACCGCCAGCAGGTGTGCTTGACATCATTTCGAGAAGGTAGGCGTTGTTAATCATTGAACCGTTAAGCAGGATCCTTTTCTGGCTTGCGGTTAACTGGTCGTAACTTGTTACGCCCCATGGATTGTTTGAATAGAAAGATTTAAACGCATCGTCGTTTGCCACGAAAAGCGTTTTTGAACCTGTGCGCGCCAAAACTTCCTTGTACTCAAGGTCATTGATGAGCTTCACGAAGTTTGTGTAGTTACCATCCTCTTCCAAGTACTCGTATATGCTTGAACCGAGCCATGAAGGCGTAGTGTCATCAAGCGTATAGTCGTCCTTACAAGAGTAAGTGACGCCGCAGATTGCAGTAAGGAAAAATGCCCTTGCGGCAAGATTCCCTAATTTACAAAAGCGTTTGTTCATATAGTTTAGTTAGTGTAATTAATACTACTTTTTCTCTATGGTAATTGTCCTTAAAGTAGGCCGTGTTGGATGTTAGAGCCATTAATGAAAGAACGATTATAATCCGTGCAAATATACAAAAAAAGGCGGAAATGAAAATTTTCATTTCCGCCTTTTTTAAAGCGAATGTAACAATTTGTTAAAAAAATGTATTATTTGCACGATTCTGCACCTATATAGTGGTGATATGTTACAATTTTATTGAAATTGTAACGCGGTACAATTACTTTGTTACTTTCTTAATAGTTCCACCATTGCTCTTTAAGATGTACACTTTTTTTGACATAAGATAATTTTGCTTCTTTCCGTCGAGACTATAGTATTCAGCAGAAGAGTTGTTCCTGTTTACACTATTGATGCCATTTGCTTGGTTGTACCTGTTCCTGATGCTCTCAGGTATATTTGCGGTAATGGCTTCGGTGGTTGTCTCGTCTCCTTTGAGCGTTATGATACGCAGACGGAGAGTGATGCTTTCCTTTGTGAAAAGTTCTGTGTTGCAATCGTCAAGTGCTATGTTCTCGATTCTGAGCTTGGTACTCTCAAACCTGCTACGCTTGCCTGAGTTGTCGTGGAGTGTGTTCCACTTACCGTTTGCGTCCTTGTATTCGATTATCTCCTTTGCGGTGAAATCACCATTTTTGTTGGTGATGGACGTTACGAGTGTAGATGTGCTTTCGGAGAAGGTTGCTTGGAACTTGTTTTCCTTGTTTATGCCTGGGAACCATCCGACAGGTGTTTTCTGCATCTTCTCGTTGTAGGCATGAGTAGGGTGAGTGTCACGATAGACTTCGCCACATGGTGTTACCCACCAACTGTTCTTGTCGCTGTCCCATGAGATTGCAGCACGATAGTATGAATCCCAGTTGTAGAGTGAATATCTTTCGATAAAGTTAGCATTGTCAAGAACGGAGAGAATGTACTTGATGGCATTCTTCTGTTTTGCGAGTTTGTCTGAGTAGCTTGATGGCCATCCTTCTGTTGTCCATGATGCTCCATTGTTCCACTCTGTCAACCATATTGGGCGACCCGTGTCCTTGTATATTTGTTCAAGTTGCCACCACCAACTGTCAGAGTTTGCAGCCTCGTTTGTTCCCCAATAGGCATGGAAGGTTACGAAGTCGCAACGGTATGCCATGTCGTCACAATGCTTGATGAATTGCTTTACCCATGAAGCATCCGTAGGACAAGGTGAACCAATGCGAAGTCCGCATGCCATGAACTCTGGTTGGTGAGTGCATGCTTTCCAAGGGTCAATGGTCGTACCACAGTCGTCAGAATGTTGTTCAGAGTGATCAGGCTCATTGTAGCCAAGTACGGCTGTGGCATCATCTCTGTCTATGTTTGACCATGAAGGCCAATAGATATGATTCTTGTGTGGTACATACTCCATGTCGGTAGTAGAGGAACGGTCGGCGCTCCATGTGTAGAACCATGTGCAGCCAAGTTCCTTGCCTTCTGCTTCTATGGCAGAACTGCTTTCTGTTGAGCACCATCCCTTTTTGCTTACCCAGTTCCACTTTCGTATGTATGCTCTTGATATACGTCCTTTAAGGAGGTCAGGAACGACATCAATGTACTTGTCGCCATGGTCGGCTACGTAGATGCGGCTATATCCAGAACCATCCTTGACAGTAGAAAGGCATACCATGTATCCTTGCTTGAGAATGAAGGAACTAATCTCGTTGTCTGCTGTGCCGAGATTGTCGTTCTTGCCAAGCTTTAACTGATATTCGGTACCACTATATAATTCGCCTGAATATGCGTACATAGCAATGTCGTTCTTTGTGAAAGGATAGACAACAGCGCCGTGGAGATAGATGGCGACACGGCAGTTTGTACCGTCAATAGCAGTCTTGCCATCGATACGTATCTGTTTGAGATATTTGCTCTTTACGTCTGATGGGCGTATGTTGTCAAAGATAAGATATGCGCCATCTCCTGTGAGTGACACCGTGCCATTGCCAAGTGCATTCGTTGTGGCAAGTATATGCATGTTTGTTTTCTCGCCTACTATGAGCGAAGGAGATTGACTACCGCCTTTCATATAGATGGCGTATGCGGAGCATTTTCCATAAGTGTCAGGTACTGGTTCTCCGTTATCATCGCATGGAGTGTAGGTCATCTGGCAGTCGTTGATAAGTTCCTCACCAACGATGGATATCTCTGCTGATTGTCCTGCGGATGTGACAACAGGCACGGTTGTCTGTGGCGCAGTGCCGAGTGTGTTGCCATTCATGGTAACAGAAACCTGCTTGCCATCAAAAAGAAAGGATAGTTTTTCGTAGTTGCCATCTGTATTGATGGTTGTTTCGCCAATCCTGATGCTCTTGGAACTTACATAAATCAATGCGCCAGTCTTGCTTGCGGAACGGATTACAAGTTCAACTTCCTGTTCTCCGACTTTGAGGGCATTGAGTGAAACCATGAACTTGTCGTATGTGCCCAAACTGCTACCAGATATTATAATCTTGTACTTACCTTCCTGTGCGTTGGTAATGGCAGAGAGTAGGGCGTTGGTTGCAGTTAGCATTATCTCTGTATCTGCAAGTGATGCTGTTTCCTTTGCACTACGAGCGTTGTAGAGTGCAACAGCCAGCTCGTCAGGTTTGTTGTAGTATGGATTATCGTAGATAGCCTCGCCTCTTGCGATTGCTTCATCAAGTTTGTCTGTGTACAGTTTCAGGCGACTGTCTTCAAACGGATGGGTAGCATCTACAATCTGCCATGCAGAGATGTCACCAAGCGCCTTGTCATAATAGACGGAGATGTAATCCTTTGAATCAGCTCCCTTGTCGATGCCAAGGTAACACTTGTTATCTCCGTTTATTGCGACACCGCGATTTGACTTGACATATCCGTCAATACCTTCCTGCAAGAGCCACTCGTAGGAGTTGTATGCCTTGTTGAGGCTTCCTGCAAACCAGCAGTTCCATGTGTCTCCTTCCTTATTACTTGCCTGTAGGTACTTGTTAGTTGCCTTGTGGCGCAACCAATACCAACCGCTATGTAGAGTGGAGGCTTCTGCTACCCACACATAGTTTTGCATATCCGTTCCTGCCTTTGAGAGGGCAGGCGAATTGTTCTCTGCGTTTCCACCAAGACATCTACCGTAATGGACGTTGTAAAGAAAGTATTCTCCACCATCGTGGATGGTGTTGTTTTGTGCTTTTGCTGTATTAGCAAAGATGAGAGCAACCACACTGATTGCTCTCATCATTATCTTGAGTCTTTTCATTATTTTACGATTACCTTATAAGACATACCTGCAGCCTTAACTACATAGATACCTGATGCGAGAGGTGCGTTTGCATTTACCTTTGCACCTGATGCATTGAATACCTCAAAGTCAGAAGTACCAGGAACTGTTATTGTCTTGCCATTAACGATAGGTGCTTGTGCATTGTCTGCATTTGTACTATTGATGGCTGTTGCTGGTATGGTTGTCTTGTCTGTTACTTCAGCAATGACGAAGTAGCCTACCTTGTCAGCAGAATTTGCGTTGTCTGTCACACCGGTAGAGGCAGAGTTGTCAATCATTCTCTTTACACGTGCTCCGTAAGCATAGCCATAGAGCTCGTTGCCAGTCTCGATGACTGTTTCATCGTATGCCTTACGGATGATTGTGGCTGAAGGGTAGTTGTGTGTCTGTGCAGAAGCAAAGAGCATTGGATTCTTCATGTACAGTCTCTCTTCACCTTCCTTGTATTCGATGAGTCTTGATGTTGTACTGTAAAGTGCGTTCTCTCCGAGGCCTGCATGGATTATTAGTGTCTTGTTTGCATCCAAGAAACCTGTTCCAGGAGTGATTGCCATGTATGCTACGTTCTGAGGCATGGAGAGTTTCTTTGTCTCTGCATTCTCAAACTTGAGGTAGCATTTGAATCCCTTGTTTGTAATTTCTGTGATGACGACAGACATTGGGTATGGCTGCAATGAGGTAGGCGTAATCTTCTGTATCGTAGCAACAACGATAGGTGTTACTCCCTCTGGGAATGCCTGCTCAAATTCTATTTCTGTTACGTCCTTTGATACGGATACTTTTCCTACTACTGCATTGAGACCTCCAAAGTTCTTGACACCAGTGTTCAAAGAGAGGAATGGAAGTTCTTCTCTCTTAGTCAATGTTGTTACGCTGTTTGACTGCTTCTGCCAAGGATACACCTTAAAGGTGAATGAGCCAATACCTTGTTCTGTGAACAGAATATTAGGGTACAACTTTGTGTTGTTGTTTGTCATTGTACCAGTGATGACTACAGGGGAAGTGGTGTATGCGGTATTGTAATTAACCTTCATTGCTTCATCGCTTGTTATTGACAATGAACCATAATGTATTCCTTCTGCTTCCTTGACGTCTGGAATGGAGATGGCTGCCTCGTTAGATGTACGGCTACCTCTATCACTATCCTTATCCTTGATACGGAAATAGATAGCTCCAGTCTTGCCTGTCATGTCAAGGAAAGGCAAAGCTTTGGAAGTGTATGTCAATTCAGACTTGTCAACCATGCCAATCTGTCCGAGCTCAGTCCAGATGTTGCTCTCGTTCTGAACCTTACACTCAATGATGACGTTTTCTGTCTGTTTTCCGTTGAGGTGCTTCCAACTGAGTGTTACAACTTTAGTCTTAATGTCGTATGATGCAACGAGGTCAGATGGTGCCTTGTAATACCAAGGCATCCAATACTCGTTTGATTCGCTGTATGCAAAACCAGACTTATATGTAGAGAGGACTTCGGCTGCCTTTGTTGGAGCACCGTTTGTCCATATCTCGCGCTTTCCTTCAACTGCGTTATATACGGCAAGACGCTCAAGCCAAGGCTCTTTGTCGGCACGCTTGAGTACATCCCTGAGCCATTCTCCGTTCTTCTGCTGGTCGTTGCCGTTACCCCATGAGTACCAGCCACCATCTGTACTAAAACCTCCTTCGCCTGTCCAGTTGGCGCCATTGTTCCACTCTGTTGCCCATACAGGAAGACCTGTTGCATCGTAGAGAGACTTGAGACGTGAAACACAACCAGCAGGATCTGTTCCACCTATATAATAGTGTGTTGCAACGAAGTCAACACGTATGTTGTTGTTACGACACCAGTTTACATACTCACTTACCATTCCTGAGTTTGGGTTGCAGCAAGCAAATGTTCCGATACGCATACCGCTGTAGAGGAAGTCCTTGGCTACATTTACGAGAGGGTAGTCACCATGCTTTTCTCTTGGGTTGTCTGGAATTTTTGTTACATATGTATAGACCTCGCCAGCTCCTGATGTATTGTCAGGCTCGTTCTGTCCGAGAATGTGAGTGTTGGTGTTGTTAAGATTGTTGATTGTTCCGAATCCTTCCCAAGCACCTTTGTAACCCTGTCCATTTGACTGTCCAGCCTCATGGTGACGCTGTGGAACGTACTCTGCGTTGTCACGAAGGCTGTTGCCTGCTCCCCAGTCGTAGAACCATGATGCGTTTGTGAGGTTGATGAGCCTGTCATCACGTGCATCACTCATACCGAGCTTGCCTGGCCACTGCCAACGGAATATACGGAAGAAACCTACCTTGTCTGCAAGGAACGCACCCTTTCCATTCCCTTCCTTTGTCAAATCGACCATACGGTCTTCGCTGTTAGCGATGAAGCAATGGCTGTATCCCGTTCCGTCGATGTTGTTAGCCATAGTTACCATGTAACCACGCTTAATCTTGAAAGAACGGATAGGGAAGTTACCACCAGACTTTGTGTAACGTGTTGTCTTATTGTACTGGTTTACCTCGCCTGTGAATCCATCACCGCTGTAAGTGGTTAGAGGGTAGAAGTCTGTTCCGTCAGGGTTCTTTGTATCGCTATGAGGCAATACGATTGCTCCGTGGCGATAGATGCTGACACGACAGTTAGTGTTGTTAGTGAGTGCAACGCCATTGGCAGTTACCTTAACAAGATACTTGCTTATGACATCCGAAGGACGGATGTTCTCGAAGATGACAGCTGCATCAGGATTGGCAATGTCGATTGTACCAGCAGTAGAGAATGGCTCTGTACTTGTGATGACATAATCCACAGCCTCTGTGAGCGTCACAGAGCTTGCACATTGTGTTACTCTTTGTGTTTTATTTGCAGCATTGACTGTCAGCACAAGTCCGAACAGTAATGCGAAGGTTAATGCTTTGATCTTCATATTGACTATTTTTTTAGAATGTTCTTTTTACTTTCTTTAAGTTCTCTGTTTATGTTATCTTGCAGTATAGAAATCTGTTATCCTGCGAATTGCGCGACTACATACAGGACAGAAGTCTTCAACTTCGTTTATCTTCATACGACATTCCTGTGCAGGACGGTAACAGCCCTTGCTCTGATAACCTGCTCCCTCAAATACTCCTACGACCTGTGTGGCAGCATTTAGCTTTGCCATCTCCGTAGGGTTGCTCTTGTCAATGCCCTTGAAATTTGGCACTTTTGGATCGAGTGGGGTAGGGATGGGAGTCTTCTTCGGCATCATGTCAGCCCACTTGCTGTTGAAGTCCTTGAGTGTCGTGATGTTCGGTTCCCAAGGCTCCGTATCAGCTGGATACCATTGTTCGTCCATGTCATCGTAAGCATACTCGTCGGCAAGTCCTGCATAGCTGTGTCCGAACTCGTGGACGAAGACCTCCTTGAATGTCGGATGGTCGCTTGTGGAGAACGTAACCTGATTGTATATTCCTCCTCCTCCGTATGTGTCGGAGTTGACGAGTACCATGATGTGCTCGAAAGGAATGCCAGCCAAAAGGTCGTATATCTTGTGTATATTCTGCGACATCAGATAGCGGTTGCTATAGAATGTGTCGTAGTGCGCTCCGCTTGTGCCTCTCTTCCATATTCCTTTATGAGGGATTGATGGACCAGGGTCTTTGGATGGAGCGGCCACTGCTACCACATTGAACTTGTCTTTGAGACTCTTGAAAGGCTCTCGTGCAAAGAGTGCATCCACGGCACGCTGACAGTCGGCATAGAATTTGCCCATCTGAGCCTCTGTATATCCATCGGCTACGATGGCGAGGTCAACGCAATCAGCGATGTTTACTCCTTCCATTGGGTTGAAGCCTGTGTATGTGAAGTTACGAGTGGCGATACCTTTCTTTTCGCCTTGAATTGTTTCACCTTCTTGTACGCCCTTGCCTTTCCAGATGTAAAAGAAAGGGATGTCGTTGTTTGCAATCTTACGGATGAGAATGTCCTTTGGATTGACCGTATGGGTGAGTTCTGCCGTTACTTCCCCGTGGTTGTTGGTGAGAGTGATTGTAACATCAACTGGCGCTTTAGGGAAAGGTATGTTGTACGAAGCCTCGAAAGCCTTTTTCACCTTCTTTGCCTCATCATACTGGAGCCATTCCTGAAAAAGAGTAGAGAAAGTCCATATATATATTATCTCCTGTGTCTCATGGTCGCGGACAACAAGTTGACCGTTTCCACTGAGGAATTTCTCTGCGAGTCTGTTCCTTCTTCCTGCCCATTTGCTTTGTTGCATCATCTCTTCGAGGTAGATATGTTGCTCGTTGGCATCACCTGCAAGGATGTAATCCAGTCGTAGTGTCTTGTCTTCAAAGTACTGGTCAAAGTCCTGTGCATGAGTGCATAGAGTGATAGCAGAAAGCAGAATGGTTAGTATTCTTTTCATCTGTCTGTTTTGATTGGTGTTATATTTTAGTTGAGTTTAAGACATTTTGTTCACTATTGCGTTGTGAAGGCTTACTTTATGTTACTCGCTGAGCCTTCGTTAATCCTTCGTTAATGGTTCGTTAACCCTTCCTAATTTTTCCTTTGGATTTCAGAACGCAAAAAGTAAGCTGCCCTTGCTATGTGAATAGCATTTTGTCACTATTGTTTCATCCCCGACAGTTTTAGCTGTTGTTCTTTATAGTGCAAATAAACAAAAAAGTTTTTGAATACACAAATTGAATGGGTGAAAAATGCTCATTTATGTGTGAAGTTGGGTGCATATTGTACGATTTTCTTGTATTTTTAGACTTTATTTAATGGATTATTTTATTGTTTATTTGACACTCATTTTTGCATAATGCTATAATCGCATATTTTTGTGGCATCAATCTAAATCGTAAAAATCGGACTCAACTAACCAAATGCTATAAGCTGAGTTTGCGCCTCTGAAAATGAAATTGCAGGAAGTAAAGAACTGATATCTAACCAATAATTACGGATAAATAGCTAATTAATAGTTCAAAAATATTTCAACTTGAATCAAAAATCAAATGTACATGTTATTATAACTATACTCTAATCATTCAACTAATCACTAAATACTATCATTAGTAATCATTCGACACTTTTTGCTTTTTCATTTTCGGAGGCACAAATTTGGTTAGGATTAAGAATTTTATTCCTGATTATCGTCTTGGGTCATTATGAATGCATGTAAATATCGCACCAATCTTCCTTCCTTTTAAGGGTTGGGGATGGGGTATATATAACTAACCATATTTTATATCAACCAATTAAAACCTTAACCAAAATGATGGTTTCTAAATCAACATGTGCTAAGTTTGTGGGCGCAATGGCATTTGTCGCTTCATTTATGGCATCAGGTGATGCTATGGCACAGAGAAAGACAGATCAGCTTGACCGCGGTCTTGTCGCAGTTAAGCAGAACAGTGGTGTATTCGTCAGCTGGCGAGTACAGGCAGATGAGTACTACGACGTGAGGTACAACCTCTATCGTGACGGAAGTCTCGTTGCTCAGAACCTTTATGCTTCCAACTATACTGATGGAGGTGGAAGCTTGTCAAGCCGTTACACGGTTGCCCCTGTCCGCAAGGGCGTTGTGGGAGCACAAAGTGCTGCCGTATCTACATGGGATAAGCAGTATCTTGAGTTCCCTGTTTCAAATGTGCAGGCTCGTAGTGGCGTTACTGTGTGGAAGCAGAATGACCCAGGCTCTGCAATGGCTAACTATACCATAAATGACATTTCGCTCGGCGATGTTGATGGTGATGGAAAGATTGACTTCATCGTAAAGCGTAAGAACCAGACGGATGCTGATAACTTGTTCCCAACGAACAACTATCAGATGTACTGTCAGATTGAGTGTTACGCTTCTTCACGCAACTACGGTCGTCTCTGGTGGATTGACTGTGGTCCTAATATCTGTTACGGACCTGATGAACAGTGGGATGCTGTTGCGTTCGACTGGAATGAGGATGGTTCTGCCGAGGTTCTCTACCGTGGTGGTGCCAATACTGTCATTCATCATTCAGACGGTACTACCGAGACTATCGGTAATGTGAACGAGAATATCCGTGGCAATATCTCTCATACTGCCAACATGACCTTCACTAACTCTGGTGAAGAGTGGCTCATGTACATCGATGGACGTACAGGACGCACATACGACGTCATTTCTTATCCTCTTCCACGTGGCAAGGCAAGCGACTGGGGCGACAGCTACGGTCACCGTTCAAGCAAGTACTTCATGGGAGCGCCTTATCTTGATGGCGTAAATCCTTATATCTTCCTCGGACGTGGTATCTACACAAAGATTGATGCTTGTACTTACCGTGTAAACAAGAGCACAAACAAATTATATAAGGTAGGCAACACATGGCACAGCTATAACAACTCTGGCTGGTATGGTCAGGGTAACCATAATTTTGCCATAGCTGATGCCGATGAGGACGGAAGCGATGAGATTATCTACGGTTCTATGGTTCTTGACTTCCATACTGGCGATAATTCTCTCCACGGTTGTTCATCTACAGGTCTCGGTCATGGTGATGCTTCACACACAGGTGACCTTGACCCATTCCGCAAGGGTCTTGAGACATTCGCTTGTCTTGAGGAGCATGGAGGACATAACTACCGTAACGCCAACACATGTCAGATATATTATCGTCACAGTTCAGGTGGTGATGACGGTCGTGCAATGGCTGGTAACTTCTCTAACGACTATCCGGGATGTATAGGTATGTCTGCCACATCAGGTGTCATCTCACTTGCTTCTGACCGTGTAATCAATGGTTGGACAAACAACTGGAATGCACAGACTCCAAGTCCTGCTGCCCTCAACTTCCGTATCTACTGGGACGGCGACCTTCTTGATGAGTCTGTCAACGGTCCTGGTTCAAGCGAGGGTTATCTCTTTATCGACAAGAACGGTCAGCGTATCTATGACACAGGTCATGGCAACTACCAGACAGCTTGTATCAACTGGTCAAAGAAGAATCCATGTGCTCAGGGCGATATTCTCGGCGACTGGCGTGAGGAACTCGTGATGCGTACATCCGACAACCGTTTCATCCGTGTTTATACTACTGTCACTCCTACTCAGCACCGTATGCCTTGTCTCTGGTACGACCACGTCTATCGTCAGGCTATGGTATGGCAGACAGAGGGTTACAACCAGCCACCTCACACAAGCTACTTCGTTGGCGAACTTGAGGGACTCACTCAGGCTCCACCTCCAATGACATGGACAGGACGTACAGGTATCGGCAACAACGGTTCAATCACAACTGCTCTCAATGGTCGTGACGTGTTCATCTGGCCTGATGGCAACGGCTCACAGTATTACGTGAACATCAACAGCGGTGCACAGCCTTACACTCTCTACCTCAACTCTCGTACAACAATCGAGGGTGGCGACCGTGTCAACTATACTGAGACAAAGCACACTTGGGACCGTATCTGGCTCCGTGGCTCAGGTCTCTCTGGTACTACAAACCTCTGTAAGCAGGGTTCATCTGCTGCTCATCTTCCTTATGTCACTCACAGCCACTCTGGTAAGACAGACGTATGGCAAGGTGCCCTCATCTGTAACGGTAGTGTGCCTAACTCACCAATCTGGGCAAACATCCACACAGAGCTCTTCCTCGGTAATTCCCTTGATGCTGCAGCAAGCACATACAAGTCAATCACTATGGAGTACGGTTCTGCACTCTATATCAGCAGTCAGGCTAAGAGCACTCCATTTGTTAACGACAATGGTTATGCTCACATGACAGTCAATGAACTCTCTGTTAAGGAAGGTTCAAGAGTAGTATTCGATATCAACGGCGCAGACAACAATGCTGGCGACCAACTCAATATTGGTACTCTCACAATCCGTAAGCAGAACTGGCAGTATGGTCCTCGTTACCTCGCTCCAGTATTCCAGTTCAACGCTCCTTCAACTCTTGGTGCTGGTAAGTATCGTCTTGGTACTATCGGTAATGTATCAGGCAGCCTCGGCAACATTATCCTTGAGGGCAACCTCACTACATCAAGCGGACTCACTAAGTCACTCGTAGTGGAGAATGGTGTTCTCTACCTCAAGATTGCTGGTTCAGGCTATGGATATGAGCGCGTTTACTTCCAGGATTTCGAGGCAGGAAGCTCAAACAACTACGGCTTCGCAATGGCAGCTGGTGGTGTCGAGACACTTGCTCAGGCTAATGGTCACGGCGGTAAGGTATTCCACATCTATCAGGGAAGCAACAACAACCGTACAGTCAACCTCGACTTCAACGGCAACGGCTACTTCACAAGTGCAACAAGCTACACATTCGAGTTCGACGTGGCTATGATTAGCGGTAACCAGAACCCATCATCTATCGTAGTCAACACTCGCAACGGAGCTGTACTCTGCAGCATCAACTTCGGTTCATACGCTACATCAGCAACAGTCACAAATGCAAGTGGTGCTAACCTCGGTTCTATCCCATGTGAGGGCTATAGCCGTTCAACAATCAATGCAGGTCTCGTTCCATCATTATGGAATCACTTCAAGATTGTCGGCAGCTCACGTGGCGTACACCTCACGGTTACAAACGCAAACGGACAGGTAGTCATCAACAATGCTCAGCTTAGCACTGGTACAACTCCTGTTCTCTCAATCGTTACAAACCTCGGACGCTACTATACTCATGTGGCATACGACAATATCAGCCTCGTAAGTCTCATCTCTTACAACACTCGTGTACGTGATGTTATCGAGGACCTCGACATTGCGTCAGAGGCAACAGGCATTGACGACCTTGAGCCTGACGAGACTCCAACAACCTACTTCACATTGTCAGGCCAGAAGGTTTCTGAACCAGTCAAGGGACAGGTATATATTGTCAAGAAAAGCAACGGAAAGACAATTAAGATGCGTTTCTGATTTACATGTAACTAAGTCCCTCCCCCTCGTGGAAGGTTAGGAGGGGGCCTATAATTAACATGCCATCCGGGTCACATGGTACTCGGATGGCATTTCTGTTTAATAATGAGGAGCTAATAATGGGTAATTAGGAATGGGCAATTAGTAATTCAAGTTGCGTCAAACATGGCAAAAGGGTGGTGGATACAACAAAAGATGATATGGAAACAGATTTTTCTTTCCTTGGTCTTGGTCGTATGGCTATCAGGTCGTATATTAGCACACAAATACGTTAGAACTGACAATCAAAACATGCTTTGGCTGAAACCGAAACATGATTTGAATGAAACCAAAACATGTTTTGGTTGGCAACGAAAACATGTTTTTGTTTTAGCCAAGACATGTATTGATAATCTACTACAACGGAATGAAAGCATCATTGCCATCCCGATAATCCTATTGAACCTCACGAGGTAAAGGTCAATCGTCAGAAGGATATGATAAAATACAAGATTTGCATCAATGATGGCATTGAAGCCATTGGTGCACATGGAAAGACAATCACCGTCAACGAAGAGGTAAAGGCGTGCGACGAGGCTGCCCTTGCAAAGGAGATTAGTCATCTCAATCCTCTCATCCCCGAACAGGTGGCAAAGTCGGTACTCGACAACTTCTGTGAGGCGGCTCTCAACCTGATGTCCATGGGCTTTGCCGTGCATCTCAAGAACGGAAAGGACGTGGCTGTCAGACTAAGTCCTGACGTGAGTGTGACAGGAGGAAGAATCAACTTGCAGAAGGCACAGGCTCTCGACCCAACGGTGACGGAGCTTACCCCTGACAATGCCACAGACCTTGTAGCAAGGGCAGGACTTACCGTCAAGGTAAAGGCTGAATGTCAGCCTAAGTTCTCCGAGCGTTTACGTTCCCTCGACCCTGGTCTGCAGAAGACAAAAATAGTGGAGAGGTAAGGTTGCTTGTCCTTGCCTCTCCACTAATATTGCTATTGTTGTCGCGGTCTCCGTCTCCTCCCCCACGTGGAGGTCGGGAGGGGGCCGTCGTTAAATAAACTCTCCCGTGTAGCTCCATGCACACTTGCCAACTTCCTCAGGTGTGCCCGTGATGACGAGGTTACCACCTCCTGCACCACCTTCGGGACCGAGGTCGATGATATGGTCGGCACACTTGATGACATCCACGTTGTGCTCAATGATGATGATGGTATGACCTCGTGTTATGAGTGCATCGAATGCCTTGAGCAACTTCTTGATGTCGTGGAAATGAAGACCCGTCGTTGGCTCGTCGAAGATGAACATGGTAGGTACAGCCTTCTCCTGACTAAGGTAGAACGCAAGTTTGATGCGCTGGCTCTCACCACCTGAGAGTGATGAGGATGTCTGTCCAAGCTTGATGTAGCCGAGTCCTACGTCCTGAAGAGGCTTCATCTTCTGTACTATCTTCTTCTGCTTGTGTTCCGTGAAGAACTCTATGGCCTGATTGATGGTCATGTTCAGTATGTCGTAGATGCTCTGTCCCTCGTAAAGCACGTCGAGTATCTCGCTCTTGAATCGCTTGCCGTGGCATGACTCGCACTCCAGTACAAGGTCGTTCATGAACTGCATCTCCACGGTCACAGTTCCGTCGCCCTTACACTCCTCACAACGTCCGCCGTCGGTATTGAAAGAGAAGTAGGCTGGCGTATATCCCATCTGCTTTGACAGTTGCTGACTGGCGAATAGCTTGCGTATCTCGTCGTAGGCACCGATATATGTCACAGGGTTGCTGCGTGAAGATGTACCGATAGGATTCTGGTCAACGAACTCGATGCGCTTGATCATGTCCACGTCTCCTTCGAGTGCTGTGAACTGTCCTGGTCGGTCGCACACCTCATCGAGGTGGCGCTTCATGGCACGGTAGAGTATGTCGCGCACAAGCGTTGACTTACCTGAACCTGACACTCCGGTCACGCATGTCATCACGTTGAGCGGGAATCGTACGTCTATGCCCTTGAGGTTGTTCTCACGTGCACACTTCACCTCTATGTAGTTGTTCCAAGGACGTCGGCTTGTAGGCACTTCTATCTTCTCTGCACCTGTGAGATAGTCGATGGTGTGTGACTTGCCCACAGGGAATGAATGGATGTCATCCTTTACCGAACCCGAGAAAACAATCTCGCCACCCAGTCGTCCTGCATCAGGACCTATGTCGATGATATAGTCGGCAGCACGCATTATCTCCTCGTCATGCTCCACTACCACCACCGTGTTGCCGAGCTTCTGCAACTCACGCAACACATGGATGAGTCGCTGTGTGTCGCGAGGATGAAGACCGATACTTGGCTCGTCGAGTATGTACAGACTGCCCACAAGACTTGAACCGAGACTTGTGGCAAGGTTGATGCGCTGGCTCTCACCACCCGAAAGCGAGTTGCTGAGACGTGACATCGTGAGGTAGCCCAGTCCCACGTCAACGAGGAACTTGAGACGGCTCTTAATCTCCGTGAGCAGACGCTTGGCAACCTCGCTGTCGTGCTTCGTTATGCAATGGCTGTCCTTGCTTATGTCCTTGGCATTGTCCGTCACCTTTATTGTACGGAAGAACTCGTTGAGGTCCGTCACCGACATATCGCACAACTCGCTTATGGTCTTGCCTGCAAAGCGTACATACTCAGCCTCTGGCTTGAGACGCTTGCCGTGGCACACAGGACAAGACGTCCTGCCTCGGTAGCGTGCGAGCATCACTCGGTACTGTATCTTGTATTGGTTCTCCTGAAGCATGTCGAAGAAACGGTCAATGCACAACGACTCGTACTTGTCCTCTCCCTTCACACCGTGCCATAGCAGGTCCTTCTGTTCCTGCGTCAACTGGTAGTAAGGCGTGAAGATAGGGAAGTTGTAACGCTCAGCCCTTCGGCAGAACTCCTTCTTCCATTCGCCCATCTTCTCACCGCGCCAGCACACCACGGCACCATCATAAATGCTCAGTTCCGTGTTAGGCACCACGAGGTCTTCGTCTATGCCCATCACCTTGCCGAAGCCCTCACAATTGGGACATGCTCCAGCAGGCGAGTTGAACGAGAACATCTGGTCGGTAGGCTCTTCAAACGTGATGCCGTCAGCCTCAAACTTCAGTCCGAAGTCGTGCTTGCCTTCTGGCAGGAACTGTAACGTACACTTTCCGTCACCTTCATATAGTGCAGTCTGGCACGAATCGGCAAGACGTGATATTGTGCTCTTGTCATTGTTCACCGTCAAACGGTCGATGACAAGCATTATCTCCTTGTACTCAGGCTTGGTGCTGAGGAACTCGTCGATGGTCATTACATTGCCGTCAACGGTGATACGGGCATAGCCTTGCTTCATGTCCATCTCCAACTGCTCCTCCACCGTGCGACCGCTACGTGGAATGAGTGGGGTGAGTACCATGAAACGTGTTCCCTCGGGGTAGGAGAGCATACACTCTGTGATGTCATCCTGTGTGTGCTTCTTCACCTCGCATCCAGATACCGGTGAGAAGGTGTGACCGGCACGTGCAAAGAGCATACGCATATAGTCGTATATCTCCGTTGTTGTACCTACAGTCGAACGTGGGTTGCGGCTCGTCACCTTCTGCTCAATGGCTATTGCAGGTGGAATGCCCTCGATAAAGTCACATTCAGGCTTACCCATGCGTCCCATGAACTGACGTGCATACGTGGAGAGGCTCTCCACATATCTGCGCTGTCCCTCGGCATATAGAGTGTCGAAGGCAAGTGACGACTTACCCGAACCGGATACACCCGTAATAACCACGAACTTGTTGCGTGGAATCTCCACATCCACGTTCTTTAGGTTATTGACACGTGCCCCCTTAATCCTTATACAGTCTGTATCGTTGTACTTTTTCATCTTAATCTTTCAAATTATGGTGCAAAGATAAGTTTTCTTCCCCAAATGTTAATGAATAACCAGAAATAAATAGTAATTTTGCGCTGACCTACTCAGGGCAATATTACTAATTACTGATTTCTAATTACTAATTATACTAAAACCATATCCCCCTATGGTAACTTCACCCTCCCCCTATAGGAGGGAGGGCTGGGGAGGGGGTCCGACCTATGCAATACAAATATTGTGGACACAGCGGAGTGCAGCTCCCAGTCCTTTCTCTTGGCCTATGGCACAACTTCGGATCGGTAGATGATTTCAGCACAGCCACACAGATGGTTGTTAAGGCTTTTGATGCAGGCATCTGCCACTTTGACCTTGCCAACAATTATGGTCCTGTACCAGGAAGTGCAGAGACCAACTTCGGACGCATACTCAAGGACAATCTTGCCAGTCATCGTGACGAGATGTTCATTTCATCAAAGGCTGGTCATGAGATGTGGCCTGGCGTGTATGGCGACGGCTCATCGCGCAAGAACATCATCGCTTCGTGCGACCAGAGTCTCCGTCGCATGGGACTTGACTACGTCGATATCTTTTATAGTCACCGCTACGATGGTGTTACTCCTATCGAAGAAACCATGCAGGCTCTCATCGACCTTGTGCGTCAGGGCAAGGCTCTCTATGTTGGTATCTCCAAATATCCGCCACACCTTCAGCAACAGTGTTACGACATACTCCGTGAGGCTCATGTGCCATGTCTTCTGTCTCAGTACCGTTGTTCCATGTTTGACCCAAAGGCACAGCGTGAGAACTTCCAGATTGCTGCCGACAATGGTAGCGGCATCATCTGTTTCTCACCGTTGGCACAGGGACTTCTCACAGGTAAGTACGACAACGGAATACCTTCGGACAGTCGTGCAGCCAAGAGCACAGGTTTCCTCCAGCAGTCACAAGTAACACCAGAGCGTGTTGAGGCTGCCCGTCAGTTAGGAGCAATAGCCAAGCAACGTGGACAGTCGCTTGCACAGATGGCACTTGCATGGGTACTCAATGATGAACGTGTCACATCATGTATCATCGGTACTTCATCCGTTACCCAGCTTGACAATAACCTCGCCACACTCAACAACCTCACCTTCTCAGATGACGAGGTTACATCAATTAAGAATATCATAGACAACCCAGAGTTGTGGTTCTGACTTGCTTTTTAATTCAGAAGGTTCTACAAGGAAGAGTTAGGGTGATGATTTTTCTCAACCACTAATTACACGAATGGACACGAACTTTCAAGTCCTCTCCTTTGTTCTTATTACACAAAGACAACATGTGTTGTCTACGAATAACACGAATGTCGTTCGGTTTCAAGCCGCTGTACCAGATTCGTTAAATTCGTAATTGCACGAGCAATTCTTCGTGTAATAAGACAGCCATGAGCTACAAATTTCGTGTAAATTCGTGTAATTCGTGGTTGAAGAAATACCCACACAAGATTATGTCGAACCCTTTTTGACGAGCAATAATTTTAGTCATTTCTTTGCCAGTAAAACATATTTCAACTATCTTTGCGACTCAAATTAATGACTCGTAATTATTACACATATAAACAAGTTTTGTAACGTGGGATTGATAGATAGAATTAAAACAAAAATGTTCCTCTCATGGAATACATGGTTCCGTGAACATGTTTTCAGCATATACAAACGTCGGGGACTAAAGAACAAGAACGTATCCATCTTTTGCAATAATTGTGTCGGAGCTTGCATAGCGCATGACTTGAATCTTCAATTCCGTTCCCCATTCGTAAATCTTTGGCTATACCCAAAAGATTATATTAAGTTTTGTGAAAACGTGGAGTATTACATAGAAAAAGAACTTGTTTTCATCGACCCAAATAAGCATGGTGTTGATTACCCAGTTGCATTACTTGGCGACATTTGTATTTTCTTTCAGCACTATCATTCTGAGGAAGAAGCCAAGGAATGCTGGAATAAGCGTAAGAAAAGAATTAACAAGGATAATATTTGCTGCTTATTGGTAGAACGTGATGGATGCACGCACGAAGACTTACTCCGATTCTCAAGACTTCCCTATCCTACAGCATCGTTGGTACATGTCCCAATGCCAGAACTGAGCAACTCTCATTATATTAGGGGTTATGAAAAAGATGGAGAAGTCGGCAATAGTATTGAATACAAACCAAACCAATACTTTGGCTCTCGTTATTACGACGACTTCGATTATGTAAGATTCTTCAACAGCAACATAAATATTAGTCAAAGTCCCTCTTTGCAATAAAGAGTAAGGTTCTACAAGATTCTGTGCGGATGACTTCTTAACCACGAATTAACAGCGTTTAATTGGTGATTAATCGCCATTTAAGCGCTGTTAATCTGTTTTTGCCACGTTGATATTTCGCTATGGCTCCGCTATTTCTCTACTATTTCTCTGCTATTTCTCCGCTACTATAGCGGAGGCATAGCGAAGTTACTTCGGACTCACTTCGGATTCATAGCGATGTCACAACCTACGGATAGCAGATGATTTCCCCCGCACCACCCAAGGTGACCTAATTTTGGGGAATTGTAATATGCGGAAAATGTTTTGCTGTTACTATTTGCTTAAAAGGACAACGATTGCTAATAAAAGGATAGGAATCGAAAAACAGCATAACGTCTCCATGCAGAAATACATTACGGCTTTGTTCCGCATCTTGCAGTAACTATTTATATCTATATGTTCGGTCCCGGAAAAGTAATTGATTGCAGAACAAACTTTGGTTGCGCGACCAAAGAAACCTCCCGTCAGGTTACAGTCACTGAGTGCTGCAAATTTCTTGCCGTTGCGCTTGATGTCATTCTTGTTTTGATTTCTTGCTCTAAATACTGCATCACATATCCTGGACTTTGGTAATACAGACCTGTTTCCGGATTTTTAATGGCAGAAAATGTGCGAGAACCGTAAACGGTGTCTATGGCTGTCTTCAAGTCATAGTTCTCTTTCTCGACTAAGCGTTCTATCATGTCCGCAGTCAAGCCCTCTACAAGAAATTGAAACTCTTCGTATGAAACTCCCATGTTCATATTCTCTCTAAATATTTTATGGCTTTTTCAGTACAAAAAGCCCATTGGTAAGTAATGCCTTTCATATAATGGAGTCTTCGCATGAATTCTTTCATGTCAATAAAACCCATTCTGAAATTGCGTATTTGCATGCCAACTCTATCGTTTGCTATTGGTCCATATACTACGTCATAGTTGTGCATATATGGTGGAGTAATGGTGTCGTCTCTATGCTTGAAAATGAAATCTGCCCATTCTTCCGTATAACCATCAAAGCTTAGGTAAGACAAGGTGCCATCCTTCAGTTTCTCTTCGTCGAACTTGAATTTGTTTATAATGTTGTCACCACCTAACAGTGCGACTCTAGCGTTTGCTATAACGGATGCTTGTGCTTTGTCTTCTGTCAGGTAGAATGCCTGTCCAAAGTCTTTATATAAATGACATTTGTTCAGGTCAATATCGTTAATTGTGGTATTTGAACCGTGATATAATATCATAGCTCACCTCCATTTCTTTTGCAGAAAGCTGCAATTTCGCTTACAGATGATGCAAATGATTGTGTATGAAGATAGTCGTAGTGTTTGTCACATAAGTCGATAGCTCCATAACGGCTAAGGTATTTAGCCGCCTGTACATCAGCAATGCCGTATTTGTTGGCAAACTCTGATATTAGTGCTACTATATATTGTACTTTATCTGTAAACATATTTTATGTTATTAATTGACAAATTCTTGTTGCAAAGAAAAACATTTCTTTTGATACAGCCAAGAGAATGACCTAAATAAATCATCTGCTCTTACCATTTGAATCAAAAGATAAAAATTAAAAGTTAAAGCTAATTAGCGAACGGAGTAACCAAGTCCCCTCCCTGTAGGGAGGGTTAGGGTGGGTCTTGGGATCGTTAGCCAATTATCACTTTTTCTATATTTCTTGTCTCCTTGCTGAAGTTCATGCCGATGCGGATAATCTGCTGTCCGTTCTGCTCGAATGGGAGGGTGTAGTGCTTGTCCTCTATCTGAGCAAGTGCTTCCTCGGCTGTACCATCAAGCTTGAACTCCATGACGTAACAGAATTTAGGAGTCTGGAGAACAAGGTCTATGCGGCCTTCACTTGTCATGTACTCTGCTTGAACATAGAAACCTGCAAGCTTGCTTATAAGCCAGATGACGTTCTGATAGTGGTTCTCCAAATCCTTGATGAGCATGTATGGCGTGTCAGCAAATAGAGACTTGAGACGTTTAATGAATTGTTCAGCGTTGCCAGAACGGATATCCAGTACAAAGTTCTTTAAGTCAAACGCAGACCTGCTCCTTTCTTTTGAGATATACCAAGGAAGAAGGAACTTAGTAAAGCCTATTTC
>ODAI010037112.1_pt1 | contig 41969 bp, 60 predicted proteins | sample 1539321 | NCBI WGS metagenome assembly ODAI01 (sample SAMN02144231, study PRJEB22623) | gut metagenome | biome: sheep rumen | host: Ovis aries | place: New Zealand
GTCTTGGTAGAGGTCACCGACCTGAACATTACCGGTATGGTAAAGGTCCCTGCAGATGAACTGGTTAACTACAAGCCAGGACAGGATGTAGCAGTCCGTCTTACCTCTTTTGACGAAGAGACTTTCTATAATAAGGAGGTCGGTCAGGTACAGCACGTTGATCCATACGTGATTGAGGATGGGGTTCTTGTGAAGTGCAACCTCAAGCCAATCCTCTCATTCGTCTAATAGTACGCGAGTTAGACTTTGTTGCATAAAAGAAAAAGGAGCTCATTAATGAGCTCCTTTTATTTTATTACCATCTTGACAGCTTTTCCCAATTCCTTAGTTGCTTCATCTTCTATTGTACGACGTTTTCTTGAATTCTTACAGAAGTAATGTTCTTTGGTTTTCTTTTTAACTTCTTCGAAAGTCATTCCATGTTCTGCAAGTTGTTTAAAGGTCCAGAATGTATTAGTTATATACTTTAATATCCCCTCAAAGTTTGTCGTACAATGAGCATCTCTCAAATCAGTCCATTGTTTAAATGTTTGTGGTCCTGTGACATGATATCCAATAAAGTAGTTAAATTCCTCAAACACATCAATACCAAGGAAATCGACATACAAGTCATCATCATTTCGTTGGAGATTCACTTGCATACGAAGACTGATAGTGAGATTATTATATGCTTCAACTACATCGATAGTGTTTTGTAAGTATATAACTTCAGTGGAGTCATCAGTACTCACCCTACAAAGATACCACCCATCTTCCCAGATATCGGGATCTTTATGAGAACCGTTTATAGTTAAACAATCCATTTTAAGTTTTGACTCAAGACTTTGTGCAAGGAGATCAGAAGCGGTTTTTAGGTCGCTTGTGTTAACCGTGTTTTTAACATTATCTCCGAATAAACTTTCAACTAATGTTTTCATATTTCTTTACCATTTTCGTCAATAAATACAAAATCAATATTGTTAAACTTAAATGTAATTGTAAACGTTCCAGCATCTCTCTCCATCTTTGAATAAGTGAACTCCAATCCATCAATACCATCCAAAACACAATCGAAGAATTTAACTCTTGAGGATACACGACCAGTCTCATCCATTAGCTCTACATATAGTACATCTTCATTGGGGTAGTTGGTTGGTTTACAATATTTCCAAAAGATCGTTTCATAGAGCATAAAGTAATTATAAAACCCCTGATTAAAACGAAATGTGATTGTTATCTCTTTGTTTATTTTATCAAGCGGATTACCAGTTCCTTTGTATGATTGCTGACGAGATGGTTCCACATTAATCTTTCCCAATCCTTGTGTTGAATTATGAGAGTGCTGTTGCTGCTCAGTAATCAAATCTGATATGCCAGGAATATTCACGCCTTGGATGCTTTCATTGAGGTAATCAATGGGAGTGACAAGCACACCGGCATTTCGAGAAAGAATCTTTTGATATTTCTCGCTCACTTCTTTTGGAAGAAATGTCTTCGGGAGTTCAAATCTAAATAAATCATATCTAGGAGATAGAGATAACATACAAATTTAATATATTTTTATCAATAATCATATGTAAAATGGATAATATTCAAGACCTCAAGAGAAAACATTATAATGTAAAGGAAGTACTTAAAGAGAGAGTAAAGAATGGTAAGGATGTAAAAGACAAGGTTCAAGAATATCTTCAAATATGCGATGAATTACGAAGCCTTGGTGTAGAAGTGAACGATTCATCTCCACGTGTTCTTGAAGCACTCAAACTGGCAGGAGTTACTGATTCTCCATATAAACCATCAACACCACCAGTTGTAGAACCCGCTCCCATCACACCTCCTCAACAAGAGTCATTTTTATATAAGATTACTCTTGCGTGGACCGAGCGACCTGGACATACCCCCGATAACACTATTCAGATTATTGAAAATTATCTTAAGGAGAATGGTGCAACACTAACAGACAGTACATCTGCAGATTTTGATGAATACAACGAAATCATGAAAACCTATGAATGGTCCGGAGGTGATAAGGAATTCGCTATTTTAAGAAGATCTGCTAATTACATTCTTGATGTATTTGCTGAAAATCAGTATGAGAAATTTAATATAAGTATTTTTGGAAATAAAAAGAGGTAGTATTAAACTATTCATGTGAATTATATATATTATTACTTGGAGAAAATTTTTGGATTTTCTCCTTCTTTTTATTAAATTTATGCCGTTAGTTTAGTAAATATATACATAAACAGATACAGCTATGAATACGCAGATGACATTTCCTCACACTTACGAAAGCGGCATTACCCTCCTCAGAATCACCAACAACGGTGCTTACATCATCACTGACGGATTGAACGTCGCTTTCATCATCCGTAACTACATCCGGGAGGATGGCACCCTGACCTCTTGCGGTATGAAGGCTCTGCTGAATTCAGAGCTGACTCTGGAGCAGTTCGAGAAAGAGAATCGCGACTGGCAGGAGGCGGTAGAGTGCAAGAAACGGGAGAGGGAAGAAGCCTGGCAGCGTCAGAAAGAAGAAGGCTCTAAGTTAATCACCTACGTTCTCGAACAGGGAATCTTGATGAGCGCCAGCGCCAGCGCTTACAAGTATGCCTGCGGAAGGGGATTGGATATGTACCACCGTCCTTGCACTCACTACAATTACATTCCTAAAAGTCAGGTGAAGGTTGAGAGAAAGAACTGCAAGGTCTATGTCACCCTCCCTAAGTGGTTGGCTGAAAAGAATTCATTTGTTTTTAATGTAGTCGCTTAATCAGTTTACAATATGACACAAGAAAAATTTGTCGATATTATCGCCACTATGGTCGAATACAACCTGATTGATCTCTCGAGAGCGTGGAGAGATAGTGATTATCTGGTGGAACAAGTGACTCTGTATATAAAAAGCGCTAATATTGCTCGAGAAATGCTACACATGCCTCTCATTTCATAAATCATTTATTAGTATGAGTGTATTTGACAGAATGACCCCTGAAGGACTCAATGATGAGTATCTGAAGGAGCATGCAGATATTTATAAGGAATTTCATATTGGTCCTGGTAAAGGAGAGGTCTGTCGTATCGATTATGCTGGTGTTCGTTATTGTAATTTGATAAATACAGACTTTTGGAATGTGTATCATAAGGCAGTTGATATGGTTCAATTAGAACTTAGACTGACACACAAAAAAGGAGCTGCTTGTATCAAAGTAAATAAACATATAGATGCCTGTGATCTTATTAAAATACAAAAGATATTCTTGAATGAACTGGAAAAAGGAGATTCCATAACATTTGAAGGTAAGAAATTGTATGCTTGTGGAGATCATTCAGCAGCCATTCGTCCGATTGCAAAGTACATAAGTGGGGTATATCCCATATATAAGTATAAATTATTTAAAGATGAGTCTGTTTAGTCAAGATCTGGATAAAGGTGGGGTGTTGGGAGATGTGGTGGACATCAGCGACATTTGTTACCCCTCTGGGAAGTCTTTAGATACTCCAATTATCTCCGTTCGAGATACCACTCAAACATTTGTGGAGTTTCCAGAATTTGATACACAAAGTGAAGGGTCTTTATCTCCTTATGGATTTAATTGTAACTGGGGATTTGTCAAATACAAACATTTATTCGCTGAAGAAGTCTTGAACGATCTGATGGAGACCAACTCAGATCCGAGCTTACAATCTTTACTTACAAACTCCATTCTGAGAGGGAATATAGAGACTTTATTCATTCCATTCACATCTTCTAATACATATACAGTTCGAAAACCAAAGGATGATCGTTATATATATGATTATCAATGGTGGAAGTTGGTAGAGACTTCTATTAATGACGGATTGAGCAAATGTATTGATCCGTTGTGGAAGCATCATATATTTGTGAGAATGCAAGGATATCATAATCCATCTCTAAAAACCCGGAATTTTGTGTGCTTCTTTTACATCACTATTAAGTTATTTGGACATCGTACATATGGTGATATATTCTGGCCTACTAGGGAAGACGATCAGTTCGGACAGTTGTTTAGAACAATCGATCCAAGTTATCCATGGATGATTAAACAAGAAGTCGGATCCCCAATAAGCATTTCTACTCTCGTAAAAATGGAATATGTAGGAGCGTTAGATTAAAGAACAAGGAGAATTTTGATAAATAATATTTGTAAAACATACAGTATATTCTATGTGCAAGATTTATAAGAATATAACCGAAAAGGAAAAGACCGCGTTGGTAAAACAATATGAACCGCTTATTAATAAACTGACCAAGCAGTTTACATCACAAGTGAAGATCGATTGGGATTCTGTAAAGAGTATGGCATACGAAGGGTTCGTTCTTGCCATGTTAAATTATGATGATGAGAGGAGTAAATTGAGTTTCAAACAGTTTGCTGGTTGGAGCATTAGAAATAATATTCTGAGTTGTCTGGATAAGGAACTCCGTACGGTTTCAATGTCTGCATATGCTCAGAAGAAAGCAGCAGCAGCGGGAGAAGCCACATTTAATAGTGTATCTCTTTCCGTTATCAGTGGAGAGGGGGGAGTGAATGGAGATGATGATAGTCGCTCATGTAAGGAGTTCAAGTATGGAATATACGAAAAGGATAAGTTCAGCGATGGGGATGTATATGAGTACCTGTATTCGAGACTCGAAGAACATTTCCCTGAAAGGGATTGTGAAATGTTCTATAGAGTGTTTGGATTGAAGGGGTTTGATGATGAGAAGGGTAAGGATGTAGCGAAGCGATTTGGTGTGAGTGAAGGGTTGGTTTCTCAAAAAGTAAAGAAGATGATTCTTTACATTCGTGGAGATGAAGAGTTGAACGAAATGTTAGGTAATTTGATTGCATAAAGATAATGAATAACTCATATTCAACTCAAAAAAATTGTTTTCGTTTACTTACCGATTATATGTTATTTGTACAGCATAATGCATTACAAATGATTAAAAACGGCAGGAACTTGACTCAATATGGATTAGTTGATTATCTCGTCGAAGAACTTAATTATACACAGAAGGAATCGCAAGATATAAAAACGTCAATACAAGAGTTTATAAAGGATTTTAAAACATCATGTCTAAAGTGAAAATAAAGATAGCCAATGAACAGGATTTTATCAAGGCGTCAAGACGAGGTTCTCGTGAGGCTGAGATAGAACTCTATGGTCGTCCTCTCAATTTTCACAAAGTGTTTCGAAACAAGAAAAAATATACTCGTAAAACTAAACATAAAAATATGAGTTAAATATATTTATCTGTAATGTATGTCTGTGTTTAATCAAAATAGTCCTAAAGAGAACAATGACGAACTCCTCTATCAAGCAATTAAAGAGGAATTAAAACCGATTCTTGAGGAATGGGATAGAATATGCGGGAGAATAAAAGGGACTGATATGCATATCGTAGATCCAGAAAGGACTAAAATGATTAAAGAGACAAGTAAAATTGTGATGCAGTTTATTTGGAGAAAATTGGGAATGAAGATCCCAGATTACTCACGACAATTACTGGACAAAGACTTTAATTTATTGGAACTCAAACAAAAGGATTAATATGATTATCTTAGGACTTATTTATTATTTCTTTCTTTGCCTCCTCATAGCACTTACCGTTGTGTTGATAGGAGATATCTTCATGATGAGATATGTGACTGGCATCTCGTGGAAAGAGAGTGCTAGGTGTGGAATGCTTTACTTTTTAGATCGTTTTAGAATCAAATAAATTAAATGGTTATGGATATACCAACTACAAAACAATTAAGTGATGCAGAAAGGTTTTGTATCGGATTAGGAATGCTTGCAACTGAATGCAATATGTCAAGAATAGAGTATTGTGACCTGGGTGTAGTTACTTTTCGCTTTTCCGATGGGAGTTCTGTTGGAGGAATACGCGCATACAAAGATGCAAAATTAATTAAAGAATGATAAAAAATGAATAAACCAATTGTATTGGTGTTGCAGTCCCCACCAGCGAATGGTAAAAGCACATGGGCTAAACAACAAGTCACTGGAGATAATGCAAAAACCTGGGTCATTGTATCAAAAGACGCTATTCGAAATGGCCTAGGTGATTATTGGGTGTTATCCAGAGAAGATCTCGTCAAGAAAATCGAATGGGCATCTGCTGAACTTGCAGTTGCTCAAGGATACAACGTCATCATTGACTCTACTAATTTAAGAGATAAGGATATTGCTCGTTGGGAACACTTCGCTAGAGAACACGATGTGGAACTCGAATTTAAGAAATGGGCAATCCCGTATAGCGAGGCTGTGGCGCGCGATCAAGCACGAAACGGTAAACCAGGAGAACTTGCTGTAGGACTCGCTGTAATGGATTATTTCTACGATACATTTTTTCCTGAATTAAAAGATAAGTAGTATGTTTATATTTTGGTTTTGTGTAATTATCGGCATTCTCATTTTTGTTGATTGGTTGACATATAAGATATTCCCCGGGAATAAAAACAGAAGTGGTGAAATCCCAGTTAGTGAAAACTTTACCATATATGCGGGGCTTCATCATCTCGGGTTTCGTTTTGAACCAGAATACGACGATGGTGAACATATGATGCTGATAGCATCAACTATGTTTCATCAGTTTTTTTATCATATCCCTTCTTGGAGGGTTCCTGATGGAGTAGATAGGTGGAATGACGAGGCATATTGTTTTGGATTTTATCTATACAATGATGATCCAAAGAAACTTTTTACTACCATGAATCTTCATTGGAGGTCTTGGGATAAGACTCTTTGGATGCCCTGGAATTATGAACTACATCATCTTATCATCGAAGGACAGGACGGAAATAGATACATAGAATTTTATGGAGATGCCAGGAAACGAAATAAGCGAGCTGCTAGATATAATTGCAAATCAACACCTGTAAAAGACATATATAATATATACGATAATCCGAAATTCTATTGGCAGGAGCCATATGAGTATATTTTAAAATCAGGCAATGTGCAACGATGCATAGGTATGTATCATATAGAAGAACGAGAATGGAGACCTCGCGGAACGAAATTCCTCCCCATCTTCAAACTCACTCATAGGGATCTTGAGATTAAACTGACTGATGAGATTGGTGAAAGGGCTGGTAGCTGGAAAGGGGGAGTTATGGGATTCGGACGAAGGATGCTCCCTGGAGAGACTCCTCAAGAGGCTTACCATCGAATTATGAAAGAAACTAAATTTGATTAAATATCTTATCAGTGTTTGGTAAATATATACATGGGATTATTTAATACATACTCTACTGTCAAACGAGGTAATCAGAAGATCACCCCGAATTTTCTTAAAAAACTCGGATTTAAAAAATACAAAAACTGGGGTCGCCCAAGTCACTGGAATAGCCCGGGGAGGGAGTTCTGGGCAAAGATTTTGGTTATAGAAAATGATGAAGAATTTTATAATCATGGAGCCACACTATATTACTTTCCACCAGAGTTCGATGGGTATGTATCTGAATACAGTTCAATAGGGGTTTCTCCGAAGAATAAACTTATTGGATGGGTGAACAGTGGAAGTGGTGAGGATTTAAAGGGGGATGCACTGTGTAAGATGGATATATATTGGGCAATAGACGTATTAACTAACAGGATAATCGATTGTGAAGAATAATAACAATATATAAACGAGTAATTTTTTAAAATATGTTTTGGACCATTCTCATTATTCAGACAATTCTCTCTGGTATCTTTGGATTGCTTCTCGGAGAACTCACGGCCAAGAGTGCCACAAAAGAAATCGACTTCAAATTTTGGAAAACCCTAGTCATTGTGTTCATCTTTTTATTCGTTATTTTCTCCGCTAATTATCTAGGGAGAAAAGAAATGGAGGACAAAGTATACAACACAAAAGAATACGCCATCGAAACAGTAGACACTACGTTCGAGACCGACTCTACAGAAGTAACATCTTTTAAAATCGTTAGAAAATAATGAAAATATACGTCGCTGGTCCGTTTTTCAACGAACAAGAAAGATTGTCTTTGAAGGACATGATATCCAAGGTGAGGGGGACTTTTCCAAAAACAACGCTTTTTATCCCCATGGAACATGAGATACCAGGAGGTATGGATATGCCTAACTGTGTATGGGCTAAGAGGGTGTTTGACATGGATGCCCGGGCTATAAAAGACTCAGATATGATCGTGGCGATGTATACTGGGCATTACAGCGACACTGGAACGGCATGGGAGATGGGATTTGCAAAGGCCCTTGGAAAACCAGTTATTGGATATATTCCAAAATGGGCACAAACAGAAGATGTATCGCTTATGGTGATGAATGGATTTGATGGGTTTATGGATGTAAACGGAAAAATCACTTCATTCAGCGAAGAAATACTCGAAGAAATACTTAATAAATACAATCAGAAATAAAATTATGACAAAAATCAAAAATTCTGCTTTCGGGGCAGGCGCTACTCTTAGCATTATTATCGGTGTCCTTCTTGTAGCCTTTGGACTCTCTGTTGTTCTTGCAATCCCTGTGTGGCTTCTCTGGAACTGGTTGATGCCAATGATTTTCGGACTCACGAAACTCACTCTCATCCAGGCCTGGGGAGTAACCTTCCTTTCGTCTCTTCTTTTTAAATCCGGAGAAACTTCAACTGGTAATTAGTTGACCGGAAGAGATATCTGATAAAAGAAATTGGATGTATATGGAACGAGAGGTGGAGAGTTTCTCCACCTCTTTAATTGTTACGACAAGGTCTTTTATTGACCGAACATTGTCTATGATGAGGACCTTGTTGGTCTCCTGATAAATCCAGGTCAGAACTTTTACCTTCCATTGTTATTTAATAAATAGTTTACAAAACCACCCAAAACAAGGATATACTATCTTCTCCCACCAGGAAAGAGGATATTGCATATCTACATCCTTTGTATGACTTTTAAAAAGTCCTAGGAAATCAATATCATATAAAAAATTATGGCAAGCCCATTCATCAGTCATACTCCTGTTGGTGCGTTCACGAAAGATAGTTGCATCGTAATATGATCGTAAATCATTTAGGTATGGATCAAAAAAATTTTTTGAAACCTTATATGAATCAAATACAGTGACACATGTATCTGTAACTGATGAAACCGGATAAATCATAAATAAACAACTTGATTTAATTATATAATATTATGACTAACACTTTAAGGAAAATAGTAGTTATTGGAGATATACATGGGAGAGATTGTTGGAATCAAATAATAGATGACAACACAGACGCAGACCTTTTCGTGTTTCTCGGAGATTATGTATCTACTCATGATAATATAACTCAATATCAACAGATAGACAATTTGTTTGATATATTGTTATATAAAGAGGAACACCCAGACAAAGTCATTCTCTTGAGAGGAAATCACGACTTACAGCACCTAGGTTACTATTGGGCAGAATGCAGTGGGTATTTTAGAGAAGTAGAAAGGAAGCTTTCTCAGGAAGAAGTCCGCGAGAGGTATCTGCGTGATACTCAATGGGTTTTTACTTATAAGAACATAGTATTCTCACACGCTGGTATATCTCAGCGTTGGGCTGATGACTTCAATATCAAAACTCCCGATGAAATCAACGACATGGAACCCAGTGAGGCGTTCGGATTCCGTCCGTGTAAATTTTCTGATTACTATGGAGTATCCGAAACCCAAGGTCCTGTTTGGATTCGTCCGTGGACTCTTATGAGTTGTGCTATGGAGGGCTATACTTATGTGGTGGGACATACGACTGTTCCTCATGTGCAAGAACTTAAAGATTTTCTCAGATCTCAAGGTGAGCAATTCGAAGAACTTATTAAAGAGGCAAAAGCTGATATATGGCTTTGTGATACCCTTCCGCACGAATACTTGGTTATTGAGAATGACGAATTTATTGTTAAGTCTGTATGAGTACCGATGAAATGAATGTTGTAGGACCTTGTATGAGTTCTATAGGAGATATAAAAAGAAAAATTTTAAATTAGAGTCAATGAAATTAGAAAGTGGATTTTACGCAACTGATAAAGGAGAGTTGTTAGTAGTGTTCGGTGGTCGAATACGAGTGAGTGCTTATGGTCTTGATGATTCATCTTGTAAAGAATTAGATTTGAGTGAGTTACCTAAAGCGAAAGAAATTGGCGAATCTCTTGGTCTTGGATCCAAAGAAGAATACGAAGAGTTTCACCCTATCAGGCTTCAGTTCTTCGATGATAGATCAATTGATGTTCTGATAGAACAATTGCAAGATTTGAAAAACTACAAAATAAATAAAGAAGATATTTAATATATTAAATCATGACAGAAGCAAAAGTGAATGCAGAGGCGAGACCTCTGACAGAAATTGAAAAACTTACAATGACCGCAAAACCACACGATGGTATGACTAGAGAAGAGTGGTTGAGACATGCAGTAGAGGAACTCGACGCTCAACTTTTCGAGGGAGACCTAGACATCCTCAATCACGGATATCAGATTGGTGCTGGTAAGTGTGGTGGTCAAAAGATGACTGAATGTGTACAGCCGTTCGATGGAGAGGATGTGACTCTGGATGATTTCTTCCCAACAACAATATCCGTGTCTTATAGTATCAAAGACCCTATAGATATGTTAGGTGCACTAGCTCTTGAATGCATCCATGCATTCTTTAACGAACCAAAAGCATCCACAAAGCGTTTCAAGGCACTTGCATCTAAATACTATTTTGACAAACCGTATAACAGTTATCACCCAACTAATTACTTAAGAGATATACTTGAAGAGGTATATAAGAGACTTGTCCATCGATGGGGGGCGTATCCTGGGAAAGCAGTGGTTGTGCATAAAGGAGAAGGTAATGGAGAGAAGAAAAAGAACACCTATACATATACCTGTTCCAACTGTGGATGGAGCTGCAAGGTAACAAAGAGAATGTATGAGAAATACAAGGAGAAAGGTCCGATTTGTCCTTGTGGAGCGCATCTCGCTGTTGATGTAGACGAAAATGAATTTGATGCTCAGGATGGCGAAAGATCGTAAACCAAAAGTACCAAAAATAAACATTCCGGATGTTGATCTAAAATCCTTTTTATTAAAAGACTTACAGATTGATCCATTCTGGAATGATCTATTAGATGGTCCAAAGAGAAATAAAAGAAAAACGAGGGAATCTAAATGATTCCCTTTTATTATTTATCCATGAAGACACTTGCAGAAAGTTTATTTGATAAAGACCTCGTTCAACAGGAGATCACATTCGGAACACAGTATGTCCCGAAAAGCGTATATGTTGTTGACGATAGTAGATTCATTGATGTCAGCTATGATCAGGAAGATGTTGAGTGGTTGAAAACTATCTTAAAAGTTCCCGCTCTTAAACGAAATATTAAACCGTATCCAGCTAACGAAATCAAATCACATGATGACGACAGATTTTGTTTAGTGACGGAACTTGGTTGCTATATCATTTCTATCATTATGCAGTTCCCTCCGCTCAATGATAAACCATCTTATGGGGAAACAGTATATAGACAATTGATTCAAGAAAGGATTGTTGAACCATACGTCAAGAAGAGTCTCAAGATAGATTACATACAATTTAGAAAAGAAGTGAGTGGTAGTTTGGTATTCCGTATATGTACGATCGAGAGTCGTAAACATGGGGTTGAGAGATACAGAGATCGTAAGTATTTCGAAATAAGTTTTGCTGAGAAATAATGAAGACACTCGCAGAAAGTTTATTTGACAAAGACATAGTTAAGAATGATAAGGGAGTTGGATATCGACTCCTGGATCAGGTCTTTTATGATGGTGAAATCTTAAAGAGATTGAAAGGCAATTATGACTCCGATAGTAGGGCGGGATTTATTGGTGCGGTACATGCTCTGAGAGTGATCGATTGGAAGAAGGTTCGAGCAGACTTAAAGAAATACGGAGGCACTAATATTGATCTTGGATTATATGCTCATTACAATAGCGATAAGTATAAAGTACATAATACCGAATCTAAACCAAAAACAGAAGCATTTGCTAGACTCATACTTTGTATTCCTATAGCAGAAGAATGTAAATTCGGTAGCTTCAATAGTCGCTTTAGAGATGAGATGTGTAAGAAATTGAACGAATATATCACAGGAAAAATCGGTACAGGAAAACCTGCGAAAGAATTTTATTCATTTGATGTAGAGACAAGCAGTAATAGTATGGATGTTATTCTTCATACAAATGATTACAATAATTTTGAAGTGTGTAGGTGGCAATTTTTAAAATTAAACGAATAATCGATGAAGACACTTGCAGAAAGTTTATTTGATTCGGAGACTCAAATGACGGAATCGTTGTTTGATAATGACATAGTGACGGATCAATTAGGAACTTTATATGATTGGTTTGGTCAACACATAATAAAATTCAAATCAGTTAATGGTGTGGGACTTGGGTGGACTCATTATTTCAATCAACCCGCTGTCGTAAGGGAGTGGAAGCAAGAAGGGAGACCGGCTCTCGGTGGTGGGTTCGCGAAAACCACATTTCCATCCGATCTCCAGAAATTCATCGCGGTCATACTTAAAAATGTAATAATAACTAAAAAACAGTTACTTTCCGGAGAGGATGATGGAAAGTTGAATGATGATAAATTAAATGAATTTCTTGAAAAGAAAGAAATCATATTGCCAGATGATTCTAAATGGGGTGCGTCTGATGCAAAACATACGATAGGTGTACAAATATCATATATACACAACACAGAAATTTTTCCCAAACTTAAGTTCAAAGAAGTGGGACAAAAAGCCTTTAAAGGTTTTTATACAGAAAATATTGAGATTGCTATATATACAGTTAGTAAAGCTGGATATTGGAATCATAGGTGGGATTTATTGACGGATCTTTCAATAAAAGACTTTAAATAAATTATTATATAAGAAATAAACATACCAAATAAATATGAACGTTAAGATATTAGCCGGATTAGAATTTGCTTCTATTTTAAACGAGTCTTTCGGCCAGACTCAGAGTGGTAATGAAATGTTAAACAAATATAAGTCTTTCTTGATGGCTAATAACGCTACTTGTGGACTTGTCAATCAGTTCGTTAGAGAAGCTGCTCAGTTGCGTTTCGATAACGGCGTGAATGCAGTACTTGAGCAAGTATCTGATTATATCTCCAGTAACAAGACTTCATGGGCACTTGCTTGTGCATGTGAGAACATCAACAACAACGGCGCAACATACAATTACCTTAATCGTAACGCTGCAAAGCAAGTAGAGAGTCTTCTTGAGGCAGATGAAGAGACTGTTGTGAAGTACATCAAAGCAGGTGCTTTGAAGAATGTTATGTTCTGTGAAGCCTTCCGTAATATTGCAAAACAGGTCTATGCAGATACTCCTGTTGTTGAATCAACTGCAGAGTATACTGTTGTTCATCCTATCTCTCTTGTTGAGAATGCGGGTGATGGATTCTTCTTCGAAGTAGCTGGTTCAGTATATAAGATTGATGAAAGTAAGAAAATCCAGGAAGTTTCTTGGAGTGATGTATCTAACACATTCAAGACCGTTTCATCTCTTCTTGAGAGTAACATGGTGACATACGATCAGGGTACACTTACTGCAAAGATTGGTAATGGTGAATACACAATCAGCGAATCCGAAGATAAGGTGGTTTGTAAGAGAGTCGGGCATAATGGGATTGAAAATCTTTTTGAAAACGCAGCAGAACTGCGTGAGCATAATAATCTTGTAGTTGCAGGTTCTATCAATCATAATATTGCAGCTGCTCTCGAGGCACTCGCATTGACCTTTGAGAACTACAAGAACATCACCAATCTTGATAATGCAGCTATCTATTCAACCAACCGCGATCGTTTCATGGTTATTGAGAGTGGTACTGATCTTTATGCTACACTCCTTCAGTCTAATCATAATATCAAGTGGACAGTAAACGAAGGTGCTGTTAGTACTCTTTCATTCATCAAATCAAAGACCAATGTAGAACTTGGTGAGGTTTATAATGAGGCTGTAAAAGCTAACATGGCAAACGTTGATGAAGAGGAAAGAAGGAGACTTGAAGAGGAAGCCAAGGTGAATGAGAAGAACGGTTATAAGGAAAGAATCGCTGTTTTGACTGAGAAGTTCAAGAACGATCCTGCAAAGCTCGCAATTCTTTCTGAACTTGCTGCAAAACTTGCTGATGCTGAATAACAAGTAATACCACTATAATACAATAAAAGGAACCCATGAAAGGAACCCATGCATGGGTTCCTTTTTTTATTTTCTCTTAAAGAAAAACCAAAAACACGCTCCTGAGGCGCTTTCTATCACTTCTCCATTATAAACAGTTATAATAACATCCCAAGGAAGACTAAGGTCCACATTTCGAATCTCACAATATGGATTATTATATCCGGAGAGGTATTCTTTCTTCACCCACTTCTTTAAAAACTTTTTCAATCTCCACATCCCTATCCAATTAAAACGAAACCCATCGCCGTTTATATAAATCCATTTCCTAAGGGGATATTTAAACAATTTGTTAAATTCATCTATGGGAGTAGATTTCATATCACACATGATATCATCCAGGGTCACCCCCGGCTTAAATACCTTCTTTGCATTATCCTCTAACGACCCGGTCATTCCACCATTACTCACTATGATTTCGTAGAAGTCCCCGACGGCGAAACCCTTTTCGATATTAATTTGTGTATCAAATACTCCCATTATAATTTTCTAATTTAATATCAAACAACTGAACGTCCTTGACTTGGTTTGTTCTATATGTGGATGCTCTCAGAGAAAATATATAAGCTTGTTTAAACTCATTATAAAACTCATTACAAGACAATTTTATATGCATATCTTTAGGAACGTCAAACCATTCTCGGATTCTTTGTGTGATTCTTCGAACTGTTCTATTATAGTCTTCCAACCAACAATCCGCATCATTAGTTGTCACAATATCAATACAACTGATATCCTGCAAGATATAAGCAACGCACATCCCGATGACATCATTACGATTATTGGGTAGATCTTGATATGACCAACCATTATGTCTCGAAGATAACATTTGGTTATGCATATCTATCCTATCAGTTACATGTATATGATCGAATATATCAGTACCATTACGTTTGGTATTATCGAGAAGATCTCTTACATATTGAAATTTATCAATTTTTGTATTGACACTTATAAACCCGATCCACAGTTCATGAACCACATTCATTTTTTGTACATTAGCGTTCCATTCACGGAATACAGGCAGATTGAGATCTTTTTTTATATTGCTTTCGTTATCGAATATACTCATGCATTCTAAATTTAATATCTGATGTTTATAAATAACAAAAGTTATTCAAATATTTTATTACATGATAATTAGAAAACGTTTTAGAGTAGAAAGTTCTCACGTGGTTCGCAATTGCACCAGTGAGCGTTGTAGTCATTCTCATCACGGACACAGTGCTGTGATTGATGTATTCTTTGAAGGTCGTCAGCTTGATAATGCACAGATGTTGATGGACTTTGGTTTGATGAAAGGAGCAATCAAGGATTGGATTGATAGCATGGATCACTGTGCATTGATCTGCACCAAGGACGATCCGGAGTATGTTGAGTTTTTTAAAAAGTTCAACGATCGTTACATCCTTATTCCGTTCAACCCCAGTGCAGAAATGTTGAGTATCTTTATTATGCATTATATTAATAGGATCCTCGACAATACTCAGTTTAATAATGGAGAGGATAGAGTAAGGTGCGTCAATGTGGAGTATAACGAAACAGTCACTGGTATGGCGAGATGCGATCTCGTTGATGAATCAATCAATTTCCGTAATGACTGGGAAAAAGAAATTGTATTCTCCGAGGGTGTTAAACGCGATTGGTCACAGTCGTTAAGGGATTTTATTGAGACCGGAAAATATATTATCAATCCAACCATTCCTCAGCAAATTAAACTTAATTAAATATGTTGAACGTTTGTGAATTATTTGGACCAACCATTCAAGGTGAAGGAAAGTTTGCCGGAGTTCAGTCATTTTTTGTTAGGACTACTGGTTGTAATCTAAGGTGTGTATTCAAAGATTCTATATGTGATACTGCGTATAGTTCATTTCATCCAGAAAAACCCATTTATTCTTCTGAAGAAGAACTCATAGGTGCATTTAAAAAACTTGCTGAAGCACACGCCAATGTAACACATGTAGTTATCACAGGCGGAGAACCTCTTCTGCAGAAGGAAGCTCTTAAGGAGTTCTTAACTGATATATTTAAGTTGAGAAAGGATTGGGTGATTACTATAGAAACCAATGGTACTATGCCGATTCTCGATATCCTTTCAAAGGATTACAAAGTGAGTCTTTATAGTGTATCTCCAAAACTTTCCACCAGCGTAGATCACGAACATAAATTCCTTTCTGTAGAACAAGCGGCTCGTCATGATAACACACGTATAAATTACAAGAATTTATTTAATATAGTGACAAGCGGTATTCCTTATCAGTTTAAGTTTGTCTATAGTGGTCCGGAGTGTGTCGGGGAGATTCGTGAAATCTATGCTAAGATGTCCAAGTTTTTGAATACAGGTGATGATAATGAACTCCGTTATTGGATGCGCAATCACCCCAACAAGAACACTATGTTAATGCCCGAGGGAATCAATAAAGAGCAACTCGATAAGAACTGTCTTCCTACAGTAAATGCAGCTCTTGAAAATGGATGGAATTACACTGATCGTATCCATATTAGAATTTGGAATGATAAGAAAGGTGTTTAATTTCTCACAAAAACATAGTTATTTTCGCTTCAAAAACAAAAGATGATAAATTATATAGGAATATGCTAGAAATACGAAATACTCAAGTTTATGACCTCAAAGAATCAATTATAGCGTGTCGCAACGCTATGAGACTCGACATGCCAGAGTATACAGATGAGGAATTTGAGAAAGGACTGGCAAGAGCAAAGAAACTCGTTCAGGCGAGCAAGAATGGGATTGTAAAGTGTCATGACAATTTTATGACTGGTATACGAGTATCCTTTGATATGAAATATACTCAGTACATCACTAAACAATTCCAACGTTATCATTGGTTTGATTATGTGTCCAGTTCTTCTCTGATGCATCGCATTACAAAGATGGATTTTGAGAAGTGTTGTAATAAGTATGTTACTCAGGAGTCTATCGATCAGATGAAACGATTGATTGCAGAATATAACGATATTGCAAACGAACTAGTCCTCGATGGATATCATGATGATCACTCGCAACGCCTATATGTGGCCTGGATGAGGATCTTGAGCAATTGTCCTATGGGAACTGAACTGTTTGTCCACGTCAGTACTAACTACAAACAGATTCAAACCATTTACTTCCAGCGCAAAGGTCATAAACTAAAAGAAGACTGGGGTGAGTTTGAGAAGTGGGTTGAGAGTCTCCCTTATGCACATGAATTAATCATAGGAGATGCCGAATAAAAAGAAATACCCAATAATCAAATACCGTGTGGTAAACGGTAACGGATATGCTATATGTGATAGTTGGAGTCAGGTTGAGGAACGGATAAACTACTACAAGACCAACCCACTATTTAAGGATAAAGATAGATTTCAGGTAAAGTATGTCGTTAAAGTAACTGAAGAACTTATTGAAATATGAGTAAATATATAAAAAACGTCAATTGGCCTTGGGTTGAAATCCGAGATGCTTATGAAGGAGATGGTACCATAGTTATCAACATGAACGAGGTCTCCTGTGTATATGATAAATCCGACACCATATATAAATGGGGAGTAAGATGGAAAGATGGATCTTGGTTGGATAACTTTTCTAAAGAAGCTCTTGCAGAACTCAAAGAACTTGTCATGAATAGAAAAGTTATTAAGACACCAGTTTCTCTTCCAGGAATAGGAGGGGTGGATTGTGAGATTGAAATGATGCATGAGAATCAGACTTTGTATGATTGGTTAAATGAAAATGGACAGGCATGAAACGAATAACAATAAAGGATAAAAAATTTAAACCATTTATTTCTACACCACACATAGAACAAGCAATTAGACAGATAGCTACTCGTCTTAATGATAAGTATAAGAACGAAACCACACCAGTTCGTTTTGTTGTGGTCTTGAATGGCGCACTCCCTTTTGCTATGTCTCTTTTCACCAAACTCAAGTTCCCCGTAGAGCTTGATACTGTTAAACTTAAATCCTACGAAGGAGTAGCTCGAAAAGAAATTGATATTGAAAGAGGATGCAGTATGGGAGGATATGGTGATAGGAAAGTGATTGTGGCGGATGATATCATAGACACTGGGCATACCATGGAGTTCCTCGGCGACTATTTTAAGGATTCAATTGATGTCTTGTTTGTTGCTCTTCTCTTTAAGATAGATGTATTTAGCCATCTCCACCCTTCATTCTCTCATTGGAATTGGTTGAGTGGTAAGTATGATAATAAGATGATTTGTGGGATAGAAATTCATGACCCAGACCCAGAAAATTCCGGATTTGTTGTCGGATACGGTCTTGATTACGATGGTCTGGGTAGAAATCTAAATAAAATATATATATTAGAAAAATGATCATTTGTGGATATGCTGGTACTGGCAAGAGCACAGCAGCAAAGAAGATGGTTGGAGTGGTCGATCTTGAATCAACACCATTCCAGAAAGACTGGGAGACATATGCAAGGGTTGCAAAACATATGTCCGATCAAGGTTATATTGTATTAGTTTCTTGTCATAGAGAAATTCGTGAAGAACTTCACAGGATTGGAGCAGACTATATAGTTGTTTATCCAGAGAAGAATCAAAAAGAAATTTATCGTCGGCGTTATATTGAAAGAGGTAATACTGAAGAATTTATAGAAACTCAAATGAAACACTGGGATGAATGGGTTGGAGCAACTCAAAGTTGGTTAGATGAAGATGGCTGGACCATTGAAGAAAAAGCAGTTTTTCTCACGACCAGATCTAGTGGTCGGATTGAGACAATGACTGATTTCATTGATGATCTTTTCGAATACGGTGAAGAACTTTTTAAGATTATGAAACCTACTAAATTTCTTTAAAGATCATAAGTTCTTTTGATAAATATATTTGTGCCAATTTTAGTCAATATGTTATCAGAAAAAGACATTATCTATTTCGGAGCAATCCTTGTCTGGCAAAGCCCTGCATTCTGTGGAACTAAGGACGATGCCATAAAAGCAGCCAAAGAAGTTTATAATAAAATTTTTAAAGAAGATGAATAACACAGTAACATCAAGCATTCATAGGACATACCCTCACATCGACACTTGTTTTAAACGTGAGCTGGATCACAGTTCTCCTTACTACAATTGCATCCGTCCGGATGAACCGCTTGTCAACCCAGTACTACAGTGGGCGCGCGAGATTGGTATTCGATTCGAGGCAACTGAGAAGGTCGACGGAACCAATATGTCCATCTATATCATTCCCGAGATGGGTCCGATTGATTCGAATGGTGGCATTCCGAAGTATGAATACAAAATGGAGGTCCACGGCAAGACCGAGAAGGCTCAGATAAACGGGAAGCTCCTCGAGAACATCTATCGCAAGTGGCCGCTTGAGAAACTCATTGAAGTGTTCTCTAAAGACGGAGTAGGTCCTACTGAAACCATTATCCTCTACGGAGAGGGATACGGTGTTGGTATTCAGAATGGTGGTAACTATATCAAGAACGACGTGGACTTCCGACTCTTCGATGTACAGATTGGAAAGTTCTGGCTCGAGAGAGAAGCGCTTGAGGACATCGCTTCCAAGCTCTCTATGGATATCGTCCCGGTCATCGGTCATATGACCATCGATGAGGCTATCGAGTATGTACGCGTTGGGTTCAAGTCCACTATCGCAGAGAACAAAGACTACGATGCTGAAGGACTTGTTCTCAAGATGCCATTCGGACTCCTGATGAGAAACGGTGGTAGGATCATGACTAAGATCAAGACCTGCGACTTCCGTGCACTTGAGAGTGCTGAAGCAAGACGCGCACTTCTCGAAAAGAAAACAGCAGAAAAGGAGTATAATGGAACATTGTAAACTCTTACTATAACAGCAATTTTTTACTCCCTGAGATTAAAGATCTTGGGGAGTTTTGTTAATTAAATACAAACAGATATAAATAAAAAACATATGAGCCAGAACGTAAAAATCAGGATTGATGATAACCGAGTAATCAACATCCCTTCAGATGAACTTGTTAAACTCATTAAAGAATGGGATGAAAATCAGTATCGTGTTTTTTCCGCATCGGATGTAAAGTTCATGAAATCTCACGATTGCGTCGGCGTCCCCTATATCAAGGATGTTGAAAAATTTTGTAGGGATAACCAGCAGCTGCGAGATTGGAAATCCCATAAATTGAATCGGGCTTACTTCGGTTCGAACCAACGTTTTCCTTCACTCAGGGTTTGGGTTAGCAACGACGGAATGGTCTTTCAGGATTTAGCTGCAGTATCTGCATTTTATGGCGTCGATGCAGAATACGAATGTCTCACCAATTTCGAACGCTATGGTATTAAGGCGGCGTCAAAATTCTTGATCCTTTGCGATAAAATCTGTCTAGTTCCGAGAGCTCGTACTAGCGTTTGTGAGGATCATGGGGTGGAGAGTTGGGATAAGTTCAAAGAAACAGATCCCGTTGTTTGGAAATGTTGCTGGTTCGCAGGCTTTATTGAATACGTAATGGCTGTAAAGGAAGCAAACGACCATCTGAAAAAATGTGGTAAAAGAATTGAGTAACTCCGAATAAACTACAATGTTTTTACCTCTCTGATTAAATATCAGGGAGGTTTTTTGTAAATATATACATAAACAGATAAGATATGAAAACAGTTTACTCTATTGCCTCTGCTCGCACTATTAAGCACCTCACTGGCGCTCGAGCAGGAGAAGTTTCTCACACTGCAGAGATTAGGAAAGTATGGAACGAAGAGAAGCGCGCTTACGTTGTTGGTTTCGACACCATCGAGGAAGCGGTAGAGTATATGAATAAGAAAAAGGAAAGTTATCTGAATCAAACCAATCCGTTTGATCGTCATGAGTGGGAGCTTGTATCCGATTGTCACCCTGGATACTTTGTAGTGAAGAGTAAGTGGGGAGTGAAGAGTAAGGGCGAGACTGTTGATAGTTGGAATGTTGTACCATTAGTAATCGAATAAAAATGAAAAAGTTTATCATCTTTGCAGCTATTGCCTGCCTGTTCACCGCCTGTTACACTGATGAAGACCAGAAGCGTCTTCAGGAAGAGTGCCGCTCTCTCCAGAACCAGAAAGAGTATCTCAATCGCCAGGTGACGGATCTTAACAACCGGGTATTCTCACTTAACCAGAAGGTATCCGAGCTTAACACCGAACGGAGAGCTCTTCAGGGAGGCCGCGAACCGCGCTATATCGTCAAGTTCAAGATCAAGCAGGGCACGTTCACCCTCGATATCTTCGAGCATGCCAAAAACGAAATGAATGCTATTGAAATAGAGGTGCCAGTAAATAGAGATTATTACAATAGCCTCTCTATCGGTCAGGATATCACAGATTCATTCAAATGGGGATCCCTGGTGATGGATGGAGACTTCAGCACACTTCATATGAGGGTTGTTGGAAAACGCATTGAATAATTATGTGGAAAGAAAAGGTAACGCGTTTATTTAACGCAAATAACATAACTATCGAGAAGGTCGAAAAGTCTGTCTCTCGAAACATCGTCGCAAAAGGATGTGCAATAAAAATCCTCTCAACAACTGGTGGACCACATCGGAACGGCGCAAGGAACATCAATGATCATTTCAAGACAGTCACCCGGGTGATTATCAAAGAATCCCCTTTGGGTTTTTACTACAAGCAGACCAAGACCGAAAAGATCGATATGGATACCGGCAAGAAACCCGTTGAGCGTTATTGGTATGAGATTGTGTTTAATCACAACGACACTTACTACAGACTAAAGTTTCCCATCAGGGTTGGTGAGAACATAGTGTCGCGAAAAGAGGATGGACTCCGGCCCTGGGAGGTGTCTGAGAACGATCACGCGCTAAGTGACCAGATGTTGAAAGCTCTGCAGAAACAGGTAAGTATCTACTTCGATCTGATGGATCAGTACAAGATCAAGTTTGTTGCGAAGAAGATCAATCCTGGCAAGAGTTGTTGGATGGAAGGTTATTACTACTGGGAAGAAACCAGTGAACAGATCCAGCAAATTAAAAACGAGGTATATGAATACCTGTATGGTAATAAGAATGGTCTGCGTGTGATGACTGATGAACAGAAGATACTGGCTCATGGATTCGATCTCAAAACTAGTTTTAGAAAAGATAAGGAAGAAAAATGAAACGTTATATTCTCATAACCAACATCTGGGGTAGGAAAGCAGATAAGATCTATGGGTGGAACTACAAGGATCCGGCCAGAAACAGTATCGTCTGTGATGAGGAAAGGATTGAGTTTGATACTATGGAGGAACTTAACGAATATCTCCAATTGTTTCAGGATTTCTGCAGCACTTTCAACAAGGCAGAACGCAAGGATCACTACAACGACTTGTGGATTCACCGGGATAGCCGATATCACTCCTATAATGATCGTTTCGAATTCAATACTCCTAATGATCGTGCCTGGGGCTGGGTGATTGCAGATCGTGAGAATCTATCTTGGACCTGGGGTGGTGAGAAACTTCGCGAGTATGATAATCGCTCTAACAAGTTGATTCTCAAAGACAAACTCTTCCGTGGTCCTGATGAAATCCCCAAGAATTACAAGTGGGATGATGGAGAATACGAAGGTTGGTTACAGTTCAGATGGGGTGACGGCAAGAATGCTGTAGGATATGTAGAAAAGAATACTTCAAAAAACACCACTCACAATAACGAACCTCTTGAGAATGATTATGAAGAGTATGAAGACTGGGAGACTCCGTAGAGGATGAATATATAAGGAAAGAAACCAAAGAACTTGAAAAAATATTAGAGGATCGGTGGTAATTTGTTATATATATACATAAACAATTTGATCATGAAGACAGTATACGCTATTGCATCAGCTCGTACTATTAAGTATCTCAATGGCCCTAGAGTGGGAAAAGATTCACACACCGCAGAGATTAAGAAAGTGTGGGATAAAGATAAAAACTGCTATGTTGTTGGCTTCGATACCATCGAGGAGGCGGTAGAGTATATGAATGAGAAAAAGGAACATTACCTCAGTCAAGTAGATCAGTTTGATCGCCCTGAGTGGTGGGAACTCGAAACAGATTGTCATCCTGGATGCTTTGTTGTAAAGAGTACTTGGAGTGAGAAGATTAAAGGAGAGACTATTGATAGTTGGAATATTGTGCCATTAGTAATTGAATAAATATGAAACGAATCAATCCAAATCATAATCCAAATCACCGGAGGTGTTGGTGCAAATATAATGAGATTAAAAAACAACCACATCGAGATAACGATGTAAAACGATATAATGATGAAGAATATTCATATGGTCGATACGTTGGTTACAAACCCCTCGAAGATGTTATTCGTGAAGCCATTCGTGAAGAGAGAGATGATTGGAGAACTCCTTATTGGATAGTGGAAGCAGAGGATTATCCATGGGATTTTCCAGATAATCAAAAGAAATATAAAAAATATCATTGGACTCCTGAAGATCAGCAGTCTATCAGGGAAGCACTTGCAGAGGATGATGCTAAATATAGAAGTACTTCACTTGCCAGGAGGGCGATGTTTGTAAGAGTCCCTTCACTCAAAAGGTCTGACAAAGAATGGACTAACTTCTATAGGACCTGGCCAGGGATAGCAAAGGAGGTTGCTCTTGGTAATGAAAGGTTTGCTGATGGCGCTAAACTCAAATACATTCCTCTCTTCAAGCAGATACTTGATGAAGAATGGCCAGAAGATTTGAAGATGTGGACTGATGAACAGTATGAAGAGTTGATAAGGAAGGGAATGATAAAGAAATACAACTCAGAAATTTTAAAACGATTGATAAAGTAATATAGATAGTTGTTTAAGGACTCAATTGAGTCCTTTTATTATATAATTGATGGTACTTTAGGACCCGGAAATCAATTATATTATATATTATGCCGACATATAAATTAAATAAAAAGTGTAAAGTTTGTGGTTGTAAACTTTTAGATAGTAATAAAACTGGATATTGCGGAAAACATAGACCGAGAACCGGAAAAGATAATCCTTTCTATGGAAAGCATCATTCCAATGAAACAAAGGAGCATTTTAGAAAAACTTCATCAGAATCAACTAAAAAACTTTGGCAAAACGACGAATATCGAAATAAAGTGATATCTCATGCCACTGGGGTTAAAAGAACAGATGAATTTAAAGAAACACAAAGACAAAATGCATTAAAACAATATGAAGATATTCATCAACATGAATTGCGTTCTAAAAATATGAAACAATCATGGCAAGAAGGAAAAATAACTAAAGTCAAACAAAGATCTACGAATGTTAGTAAACAGGAAATTAAGTTTTTTGAGATGTTGTCTAATTTTATCGATATAGATAAAAATACAACATTGTCGTATATAGAAGATAAAAAACGTAAATGGTTATTTCCAGACGCAGTAATAGAAAATATAGTAGTTGAATATAATGGGAGCTTTTGGCATGCCGACCCGCGCATATATAAAGCGGATGATATTATTCACCATAATATATCAGCTCAAACTATATGGGATGAGGATAAACGCAAAAAAGTACAATATGAAAAATTGGGGTATACTGTTATATATGTGTGGTCAAAAGATTTTTTAGATGACAATATAAAATGCGTAAAAGATACATACAATCATATAAAGAAATTATTAAATATAACTCATTAGTTTGTTATATATACTCATAAATTAATATGTTATGGCTGATTTAAAAATATATTGTAATAATATCGAACCAGAGGCACTGGAGCAGATTTATCATCTCGCAAAATACGATGCATACAAAGACAATGTAATTCGTATTATGCCCGATGCTCATGCTGGTAAGGGTTGTACTGTTGGAACCACAATGACTATCATTGATAAGATCACTCCTAATCTTGTTGGGGTTGATATTGGGTGTGGTATGCATGTCGTCAAATTTACTTGTGATGATCTTAGACTCGATAAATTTGATTCTGTTGTAAAGGGTTGGGTTCCTTCGGGATTCGATATTCATCCGGGTGTCCGTGATAATAAGTTTGTTAAGCAGGCTGCGGAAGTGATTGGATCGTTAAGGTGTGGAGATAAAAGACATGCTAATATAGATCAGCAGTATATGCTTAGATCTATTGGATCCATGGGTTCTGGTAATCATTTTTGTGAAATTGATATTGACAAACACGGAGATTACTACTTGGTCATCCACTCTGGTTCGCGTAAGCTCGGTGTAGATGTCTGTGAGTACTACCAGAAGAAGGCTGAGAACAAGATGCTTGTTTCCGATCGTGCCGCCCAGCGCGAGAAGATCATTGCTCAGTTGAAGGCAGAGGGACGAGAAAGAGACATCAAGAAGACCCTCGATGCCCTCCCTAAGCTTTCCACTAAGTACAAGGATCTTGCTTATGTAGTTGGAGATGACTTCGATAACTATATGTACGATATGGCTCTCTGTCAGGAGTTCGCAACTCTTAACAGATTAGCTATCGCAGATGCTATCATCACTCACTACAACAACTGCATGAAGAAGACTCCTATTAAGGTAATCGATTCCTGGACTACCATTCACAATTACATTGATCATAACGGAATGATCTTGAGAAAGGGATCCGTGAGCGCCCAGAAGGGTGAGAAACTGATCATTCCTATGAACATGCGTGATGGATCGTTGATCTGTATAGGTAAGGGCAACCCTGACTGGAATTATAGTGCTCCTCATGGTGCTGGTAGATTGATGTCACGAAGCAAAGCAAATCAGAACGTCGACATGGAGGCGTTCAGAGAATCTATGGATGGTATCTATACTACGTCGGTTTGCGAAAGTACCCGAGATGAAGCTCCAATGGTTTACAAACCTATGGAATCTATCATCGAACAGATAAAGGATACCGTGGAAGTTATAGATATTATTAAACCAATATATAATTACAAGGCCCATTGATATGGATAAAATCGAACAATTCAAAAAAGAATATTGTAGTGTTTGTGGAACGCAGCGATGTGCTGGTGAAGGGGAGTGGTTGGAAGCGTGTCCTGAATATAAGAGATTTATGAATGAAACATCACCCACAATAAAATCTCTCAATACTGGTGTCGATCTTGTACAGGTTGTCAAAAAACATATAGAAGAGGGGAACCCCACACATAGAGCTTCTAAAAGCAGCATAAGGAATATGTGTGGGAAACTAGGCATTAAGTCAATCGGTCAGTTTTATGATATGTTGTTTGATGCTTTGAAAATGAGGTGTCCGAAGAATTTTTGGCAGCATCCTTTGAGTCCATGTTTAGATAGCGAAGGTGATCATATTGCCTACGGCAAAGATACGATAGCAAAGGCGATGGGAAAGGATGAGAAAGACCTCACATGCCACGATATAAGTGAGGTTTGCGGGAGTTGTGCATATATAAACAGGATCGCTTCAAACATACTCTTCTATCTTGCAGAACAGATGGATGACAAAGGATTAAAATTAGACGAATAAATTTATGACATTCGACATTAAACAAGCACTCGACCGCAACACTGTAAGTTATTGGTCGTCAGACATTTGGAGAATCTTCATTGATGGAAAACTTTTCATCAGTGATGAGGGAAAAACGTGTTTCGGTACTAAAGAAGAATCAGAAGATGAATTTCGTAGAAGTTTCTTCTGGAGGACAGTTCAGGAATACATCGATTATAGTCAAAAGTTTTTTGATCAATTGGGTAATGATGAATGGAGGAAAGAATTTGAGCATAAGATAATTGTGAATCTTCAAATTGAAATAAAACATTACACAGATGGAAACCAGACCAACACCGACACCAACTCGCGATAGTTTCATTGAGTGGATTAACAAGAGACTGACGGAACTGAGCTTTTGTAAATCCGAAGATAGCGAATCATGGACCCTCAAAAAAGAAGACCATAGAAACGGAACGACTATGATCATTAATGGTCGTCGGATAGACCAGCCTGGAGAGGTTAGACATCTGAAATTCCAAGTGGAGGTGTTTGGAGATGGAGAGATGAAAGATGTTGATACAGAGCGAACAGATCCATTTGTCGAGATTAATTTTTATGTTTTTGAAAACGATTCTCTAATATCAGAATGGCCCACTTTCTGTATGTTTTTTGATGATAATATCTTATTCGATTCTTTGTTAAATAAATTTTTTGAATTATAAGTATGGGATACGAAGTACACGTGTTGGCGCCGCTGAGTTTTTATAATGAAACTCTTAAGACCAAGTATGATGTAAAAGAAAAAATAGAGGAATGTCAAAAGGGTCGTGAAGATGCTATTAAGGCACTTTATAAACTATCTTATATGACAGATCCTCGCCCGTTCATGGATAAAGACTATGAAGGAACCCCTGAGGAGTGGATTGACGAGCGAGCAGAAGCGATAATTCACGATCTCGAGATCACAGCTGTCGATTTATACAAATACAATCTATTGCTTGAAATGTGGGATGAGTATCACATGACTGTTGATGGTGAGGAAAAAACAATTACTCTCCCTAAAGAACTACGAGATAAAAAACCCATATGGCAACATGCTTATGGAGAAGGTGATTGGATTGATCCAGTATATCCTGATGGAACTCCTGTAGCAGAGGAGGATTATTAATATGATTATCAATCTACAACACTTGTTTAAACCAAAAGAAACCTCACCTGGATTGAAAGAAGGACAAGAGGCTTGTGTTCATAGGGGGTTGACAGAGTATGCGGGAGAACTGGGAGTTCCGTATTTTGGATTACAGCTTTGGGAGGGTACTGGAGAAGATGCTCATGTAGAAGGGTATGCCCTGGTGAATAAAGACACTAAACAGATTGTGTTTGTGGATCAAAGACATCAGGTTTGCGAGTACATCCTAGAGACAATCTCCAAGCACCAAGAGGAACAGTCAGTAGAATCTTCATAATGCTATCAAAAACTCGATATAATCGACTTAAAAAGAAAGGATGACCATTTTGTCATCCTTTTTATTTGATTATTTTAAAAGCGCTATTTTTAGTTAATTTGTGAATCTCATCAGATCCGTTGAGTTTATAATACATAGTCACTGTCCAGTATCCTGGAGATAACAATAATGAGGTATTATTTGTTACAAGGGGAGTTTGTATTGGCGTGTGAGTATGAATCTTTTCTAGTGTTGTTTTGTTTTCATACTCCCAGAATACTGAACTCGTATCAATCTTGCTTGCAACAGTTCTCCGAAATTGTGGTACTATGCACAAAAGATCCGTTTGTGAAAATGTGTATTGATTTAAATTAATAGTTCCACTATCAGATTCAATGTTTGTGTAATTTTGAAGCTGAGGGACATATATCATATTAAATCGTTTAATGTTTCCTTGACTAAAGTTTGATCCTATCACGTTACCATATGCGGAAACAAACGCGGTTTTACTTTGAATGAACTTACCAGGAGTTTTCGCTATTAACAAAGCATATCTTGGATTATCCTTCGTCTCGACTTTATCAGATCTACCTATCACCCAAAAGTCCGATGTAATAGTCGAATTAGACATCCATTCGGTGTCCCACGTAGGAGGGTCGGCATCAGGATCGAGGGGAAGGTTCTCTACAACGATCAACTGATTAAACAATGATGTTTGTGTTTCCTGATATGGAAGATACTGAATGATGGATTTTGGAGATTGATCGTTTGGAGATGAATAAGGGCTAAACTGTGAATTCCATGGGACGAATTTGTTATTAGACATCCATTCATCAACACTTTCAAATCCTACGCTGTTATTGATGACTTTATAAATATCTAAATAACTCCCCGCTGTATCCACCACCTCATAACTACTCGATCGTGTCCATATATGTCCTGAGACAGAAACTAACATAATAGTGAAAGACACTTTCTCTTCCTGATCGGAGAATAGGTTAAATGAGAACTCTACATATCCTTCATCATTTGGTTTATATAAACGATAGTCTGTTGTCTGAGATTGTATAGGAGCATTTGAGTCGTCTCTATATCTATACACACATATATTTTCTGTTTTAATAGCATCGCCCGTAGGTAGTTTAACTTTCACTTTTATCGGGACAACAACTCCCACACCGCCTTTGAGTTGAAGGAAGAATGGGGCTTTCTCAGATTTATTACTGAGTCCAATATTTCTTAAGTAATCCACACCAATGGGTTGTTTGACCTTCAATCCAGCGGCCATGTCTGCACTACTTAATGATCTTCCAAATACAGTATCAGGACCTACTGCAACAGTATCAACATTTCCCAAAGTCACTGTATGGTCCATGTCGATATTTATTATCCCAGTATCTTCGTGATAGTGCCACTTGTTTTTATGACTCCCAGAGAGTACTTTGATCTGATTGGTCGTAGCAAGACATTCGATACATGCGCGTTTTAGGTCAAGATGAATCGGCATAAAGTATCTTTCAAAAAACAATCCAAGCAAAGATACTTTCAACGCGAGTTCTTCTTTAGACCACTTATTTAAAATCTTTTGTATTGATATTCTGGTGTTTGAAAAGTCATTATTAAAATCATAATTGAAATCCGGACTCCATCTTAAATCTTCTACGTTTGGGTTTCTATCATTGAAGTCTGAATCAGAAGGGTCGACTACAATATTTTGAGATAATTTTTGAACCGCTGTTATAAGAGAAATGTGAGTCGTCTTACGATAAGTACTAAGGAATGTTGAATAGATATTTGAAAGGACAGGTTTCAGTTCTTTTTCAATATACATATTATCGCCTTTCCATACTTCATATAATTTAGTATTTTCTCCCCATTCGAACCACTTAAGGGAATTATATAATGATTTATATGACCCTTTGCAATCAACAATATCAATAAAGTTAGAAACCAATTCTTTGAATTTCCTATTTATCAAAGCATAATCAATTTCATCCTCATTAATATCAGTTTCTAAAAACGCTTTTTGAATAGACAATGGTAGTTCAAGTCCTCTGTTAGAGAGGTTGATTTGAAGAGTTTCATCCAAATCATACAAATCCACACCAACGGCGACCGTATCATCCCCTATGGTGAAATTCTCTATATATTCCCCAGCATTATCACTCTTACATACAAGAAGTATCTGATGTATATACCACGTAGTAGGAGGATCTCCGAAATCCACAGCAGTCCCAGTACTCGTTATAGATCTTGTTGATATAGTAGAAAGATCCAATTCGACCCCTTCGTAGGACGGATCATACACATCTGGTGTAACAAACCTATATATACTATCTTCTGGGAGTTCGGAGGTCTGAAGGATTTGCTGATCGGAAACAAACATTAATTTGATTGTATACCATAATCCAACAGACAATTGTCCTTCCATCCAGTGTATGTAAGGATACACCCCATCAAAGGTTTCACCACTTTCCTTAATGAATCTAATCATTATTCAAATATTATATTTAAAGGGTCATTTACTGGCACTTCATCTCCTTCTTTATTCAACCAATCCCATCCACCCATCAAAACAGGGAATTCATGATCAGAGCTGAGTTCAATATTCCCATGAGCATCAAGTCCTAATCCAGGATTCTCTCCGGCATACAAATGAACAGTTTGCTGTTCGATGTCGTATTTGCCTTTTGCAGGGTTCCAAACATATTTATTAATAGTATATTGACCAGTTTGTAGAGCGGTTTCATTCTTTTCTGATAAGAAATAACAGTTAACTCCATCAACACCTTCAACATTATCGAGGATCAGTTTCTCAATATCGGATTTTGGGATGAACTGATCGGATGCTATGTCTGTAAAGAACTCCCCTATAAGTTTTCTAATTTGTGATTCTATATAATTTCTATCGTATTTATTACTTTTCAATTTAATGTATATGGAAAGAAGATATTTACAAATTTCAGGATCTATAATATTATATGTAACTCCTGCTAATTGTTTTCCACTGTTTTCTAATGAGTTTATAAGGGATTCTTTTTGAACATCAGAGAGAAGCATATCTTTTTCTGATAGATTGAAGTAATCCAATCCATTTTCAAGATTGAGTTTATAGTTCTTCATAGCCAGGGTGTTCACGATCATACTTCCTGGTTCACTCCATGTTCGGTTATAACCCACAAATGAGAATTTACTCAAATACTCTTTATAATTCTCTGGCGATGCGAGAACAAAAGCCCTACTATTATATCCAATGTTATTACGCACGGATTCAATATCTTCCGAATCACTACCACTAGTTACTCCATCATTTGTCCCAAAAGTCACATTAAAAAGAGAATTACCATCAACAGTATCTCCAGCGATATCACCAAGCGGATCGTCAAATACGAAATATGTCTCTGTATGAGGATCGATGTTACCACTCTCTCCATCGTGTATGAGATAGGATACTTTAACAATATCATCGTTCTTGAGAGCACGTCCGTGGACATCGTTTCCAAATATCAAATCAATACCACCAGTATATCCTACTTTGTATGTATATTGCCTTCCATCAGCAGACATATCGTAGAGGGAAGGACAATAACTCCATAGTTCATCGTTGACATATACTGTTAAGTAATTCAAATCTATATTACCAACAAATTGGAAATTTCTAGTCCAATACTTACCACCATTACTTACGAAGGTCTGGGACTCAAATCTCCCCTCTACCGCATATATATATTTATCAGACGAATCCTTTTTAATATTTAATACCACAGCTTCTTGAGGAAGGATAACGTTATATGGAAGACCATTCTGAGTACATGTGAGTTTTTCATGGTTCTTCAAGATAACATCCAGGTGTTGGGTAGATGCTGGGGTGAAAGAGAGTTTGAGTTGGACACCAGTAGCATGTCCATACGAAGGCTCATAGCCAGTCATCGAAGCCAGTCCGTAGATGGATTTTTTTCTTTGTGCAGTCCATTTATTTTGTTCTGTTAAAGAATCCTCTATGTACATCATTATATTCTGTACTACGCCAGTCAACACATTAATCAACTGTCCGAAGATAGTTGAATTACCATAACTGGATCCAAAATCAGATAATGTTTTGGATAAGTAGTTTTTCACTGAATTAGTGAAATTGTAATATTGTGTTTCTAACAATGAAAATAACTTCATGACTTTTATGATATTTTATATGTTTTTCTTACTGTTTCTATGCCTTTAGTAAAGACTATTTGTATAATAGCAATATCTTGTTCTGTGCCTTGCAATAAGTGAACCTCTACGCTGGGTTTCCATCCCATTAAATTTAAATTAGTCAAATCCTGTTCTACTATAGATTTGAGATTACTTGCCGATAACCGGGTATCATATAAATATGTGTCATACTTCGTCCCAAAATCATCAGCGCCAAGCACTTCTGTTGGCGTGGTGTCAAAAAGTATGTCGACTTGCTGTAATAACAAATCTACCTCATAATTAAGAGTAGGTGAATTACTCTTCTTATACATACTAAAATCAACCATTAAAATAAATAAGTATATTTGCCCGTAGTTACAAGATCATTGTCTTGATTCAGTATATATAACATCCCATCATTATTTTCCTTTGGGAGCATATTACCAACCACTTTAAATATTACACCTTTATTAGTTCTTCCAACCTCGTTGAAAACCACTCCTTCAATCTGGAGTTTAAATCTCGATACCATTGATTTGTAAGGATCAAGATTAATAGCGATATTCTCAGTCACCGCGGGATGAATGATTGTACTGGCTATATTTCGAGTCTGATAAAACACTGGTTGGATCATGTGATTTTTTGTAGAATCATTTGGTGTAATCACATGAACCTCTTGTACTATTTTATTAGTTGCTGTCAAACTGACATTGTTCATATCTAATTCTTCTAAATTTATAAAAGCAGGAATTTGATTATCATCTCCTCTATTCTCGTTAGACATGCTAGCGAACAGATCTGGGGTAATGAATATTTTATTCGATAATATAGTTAAAAAAGGATTGTTTACATCACCCCCTATAGATCTATCATAAAACATGATAGATGCTTGAATATTCAACCCTTTTTTATAGCTATCATGAGAATCAAAAAAGTTAGTTCCACAAAAATAAGGAATAACCTCAGAATCAAATGCGAGAGAAAAACTAGCATTGAATGATGGGTGATAAGCACGATAATCGAGTACAGAACCTTCATCGTGTTCGGTACTGAAGACAAATGGATAATCTTTTATATCATCATATGACTTTGATTGTTCGTAATAAATGTTATCAGAATCTGCTACCACATATTGAACTATACAAGCTACAGCAGAACAATTATATGTCTCAGCGAAATATCTTTCTAGATTCAGATAATCCTCATTAAAGGTCAATCCCATATCTATACTTTTTGTTTCTGGATTATATTTTGCGTGAAGCGTCAGATCCTCGGGATCGTTGATAAGTATACTATTTTGTCCTCCAGTCCAATCGTTCTTTTTAATCCAACTCTCCCCATCATCCTCCACCACAAACAAACATACATGAAGGAGCGAACTAGAATCATTGGTGTTTTCACTTTGTCCAAGCGCGGCTCGTATAACCGCAGATTCCACAGAAAACAACAGATTTCTAGGATCAGCTATGTTAAAATCCAAATATTCATAGTATTCATCCATTCCACCAAACCTTACAGGTATACATGCAAGAGCGTCTTTTCTTTCAAAAAGAAAATTTCCTAGTTGTACTTGAACTCCATGTATATATGTGCAAAGTGAAAGTATATATTTGGTTTTATGTTCAAATGTATCAACTGAGTATTGTGGAAAGTACAATCTAACAACAGCCCTGGATAGTTCGGGATACTCTGTTCCCTCAACATTAATATCATACCAATCATTTTCATTTCTAAATAATTGAGTAGACGGTGTAGATGGAAAGAGATAAGAGGATTTGTGGGGTGATGAGAAGCTAAAGTCCTTATTGAAGATGAAATCTCCAATTTTAACATTACTTGGAAATAGCTGTACCACGTACGGCTGTGTTCTCCCTTCACCACCAACTAATACTATATCTGTTGTTAATCTCATAATTGTCTGTCTTGATTTCTACTATAAATATCATTTAAATAATAAATGTAAGATACATATATTTATTTGAATTTAATAAGTAAAACAACATTGAGCAAATATGATACTCGACTATAACTACAATTCTAACAAGAAAAATCTTTCCATTTCATACATCAAAGAAAATGGTGCAAAAAACGTTCTTAATTTTAATGTAGAGAGATTTAAATCTTACTATAAAACACCAACTGGTAAATATCTTAACTGGGATGGAAACCGATGTGATGTGCGATGGACTGAAAGACCTCACCGATTTGATATAAGAAATTATATTAAAGAGCTCCCCGAACAATATAGGAAATTGCTCGTAGGAAAGACAAATCCCAAACTATATACTTTCGATATCGAAACACGAACGCGTCTCAACCCGGACGAAGTAGAGACGTTCCCAGAACCCAATGAGGCGAAATTCCCTATCACCACAATATCTATTGTATCTCCAGAATGTAACGTCCTGATTCTCGGAACGAGACCTCTCGGTCCTGGTGGAGATGAGCTTCTTCAGAGCAGATTTGAAGAATACATAAACAATCTTGAATATTTCCACGAACTCGGACTTCCAATGCCCAAAATTAAATATGTTGTATTCTCATCAGAAGAAGCGATGCTAAAGTATTTTCTCGAGAAAATTGTCGCAGTCGTTCCAATACTTGCTGGATGGAATAGTATTTTGTTTGACTGGCAGTATATACAGAATCGCTGCAAATTCTATTATCCGAATATATGGTTTGGGTGTTGTTCTGCAAATCATACATTGACATCGAAAAATTATACAGATCAGAAGCAGGATAAAGTGAGACTCACTATGCCATGCCATACTCTTGTTCTTGATATGATGGATGTTATTGAGAACTTTGATTACGTAGTTATGCCAATCAAAGAGAGTATGAGTCTTGATTTCGTTGCAGGAGAAATGATTCATTCTCATAAAATAGAATATGATGGATCACTTGATGATCTATATAGAAATGATTACGATCGATATGTATTTTATAATGGCATTGATAGTCTTCTCGTTCAATTACTGGATAAGAAATTTAAAACGATGCAAAACATTTACGCTCAGGCGCTGTATTGTGAAGAGATGATCGGTAAATGTTTTAGTAAGATTGCATTGTCCGAAGCGATGTTTTGGGATTACTTTTATAAAAATGATATTAAAGTAGTTCCCGAAGAGAAACAAGTAAATCGAGGAAGACTCTTGGGTGCATACGTACGAATACCAACCCCCGGCAAACATAAGTTTGTTTGCTGCAATGATTTCGCATCGCTTTATCCTTCCACTATCCGAACAACTAATATCAGTGTAGAGAATTATGTGGATGCATTCTGGGATGATCAAAAACTCGATTTTTATCGTTCGGATTTGTCAAAATATATTGTCATCGGTCCAGAAGTGTATACTAACAAAGGATCGCTTGATAAACCTGAATTGGGTGAGTATGTAGGTAAGTTTTTGGATGATGTTAAACTAGATCCTTATCGTAAAAATCCAAATTATTTTGTTAGTGTGACAGGATGTGTCTTTAAAAATGATAAAGACTATGCATTTAGAATTATTCAAGCAGAACTCGCGAATAATAGAAATCGAGCAAAGTATCTATATAAAAAAATGGATGCAACCGTAATGAGTGATGTGAAGCATATTCAAAGTGGTAAGAATATACCCAATAATTCATATCCGGATGACGTCGTGGGTGGGATTGAAGAAATAGGATATCATATTGAGTGCGCGAATGATCTGATGAAGATGAGTGAGGATGAATTAAAAGATTTTTCTATAAAACTTGCAACTGAGATTGAGTATTTGAGTTCATTTGAGCAGGCGGTTAAGTACATTATGAACAGCCTTTATGGGGGCAGCTCTCATGTTGCATTTTTCTGGTTCCATATGAATCTCGCAAACTGCATTACTGCGGAAGCTCGCAATATAATACATCTTATGGAGGCTCATATACCTCAATGGTTCCAAGATAACTGGTATAATGCAACGGAGTTACATAAAAAGCTTGGGATTAAGGTTAAAAATATAAAATAAACATTTAATTTATCCGGAGTTTATATTATTATTAAAATATGAACAACAATATCATTGTACCAGCAATAGACGAGTTTATTAAAGACAATAAACTGATAAGGGTTAAATTAAAAGATTCATATATAAAAAATCACTACCCTGATTTTTATAAATTGCTTCAAAATTATCCTGGAAATACAATTTCGGAAAAGATGTATCTTTATTATCACGGATCAACGGAAAAACCTTTATGTGTGGTATGTGGAGTAAAACATACGAAATATATAAATTTGATTGAAGGTTATAAAAGATACTGTGGTGCGTCTTGTTGTGCAAAAGATCCCGAACGTCAGAAAAAAGCCGAACAAACCAATCTTAAAAAATATGGTTATGAATTCCCCTCTAAATCTCAGCAAATAAAAGATAAAATAATTCAAACGAATATAGAGCGATACGGGGGGGTTGGATTTCAAGTCGATGAATTTAAGCAAAAAACTATAAAAACATCGATTGAACGTCATGGAGAAGATTTTAGAAAAAAAGCCGCACAAAAAGCCGATAAAACTCGTAGAGAAAACGAGGGAAATGATTATCGTAAAAAAGATTACGAAAAAACAAAACATACATGGTTGGAAAAATATGGTGTAGAAAATATCATGGAATCTGATTTTTTCAAGGAAAAATCAAAAAACACAATGATATCAAAATATGGAGAAAATTATCGCAAAGTCATAACTGATAAATCAAAACAAACATGTTTGGATAGATATGGGGTTGATAATCCACTTAAATATAAAAAATTTCTTGAGAAACAACAGCAAACTAATATTGAAAGATATGGAGGGAATTCTCCCATGTGTGATAAAACCGTAGCGAATAAAAATACAAAATCTAGACTTGATTATTATGTAGATAAAAACAATCTTATAAAGATTGAAGATGGTTATTGGTTTTGCAAATGTCCACATGATGAATGTAATAATTGTAATGATAAATTTTACAAAATAACATCATCTCAATATTACGCGAGAAAACAATCCGATATAGAGCCATGTACAAATTTATTACCAATTTCACCAAATGGTGGTAATGGTATTGAAATGTTCGTTCGAAATATTTTAGATGATTATCATATTGAATATAAAACAAACGTGCGTGGAATATTATCCGATAGAAAAGAATTAGACATATATATGCCATCAAAAAACATCGCCATAGAATGTAATGGTATTTATTGGCATAAAGAAGATAAAATTGGTCGGGATTATCATGTCAATAAATATAAAGAATGTGAAAATCACAATATACAATTGATATCAATTTGGGAAGATTGGATTTATATAAAACCACAAATTGTTAAATCGTTGATTTTATCCAAACTTAATATATACGATCGAACTATATTTGCAAGAAAATGTACAATTAAAGAAGTATCTTCAAGCGATTGTGTTGATTTTCTTAACAATAATCATATTCAGGGAAGAACAAATTCTAAAGTTAGATTAGGATTGTATTTTGATGGAGAGTTGGTATCTATTATGACATTTTCTAAAAATTCAAAAACGTCTGGAAATAAAGTAAATGACATTTGGGAATTATCTCGTTATTGTTCATTAATCAATACACATGTTATTGGTGGAGCTGGTAAATTATTAAAATATTTTATAAAAAAATATTCACCATCAATAATTCAATCATTTGCATCTAATGATATAAGTAACGGTAAATTGTATGAGACTCTAGGATTTAAAAAAGATAGTAATATTACATCATCATATTGGTATGTTCACAAAGACCATTATATAAGATATCACAGGACATCATTTTCAAAGAATAGATTAAAACAAATGGGTTATAATATTGAAGGGAAAACAGAAACAGAAATAATGTCGACCCTTCCATATTATAAGATATATGATAGTGGACATACAAAATATACGTTAACTATTTAATATATTTTAATATGCAGGAAGAAAAACAATTAGTTACTATAACTGGGGGTGATACAGATAGTTTATATCTGTGTTATAATCAATTAGTTAATACAATCGAAGGTGTTGAAAATTGGTCTCTTGAGCAAATTAGGGATTTTCTTGTTCGACTTAATACTGAATTTCTTGATGAGCATAATAAGGAATTCATGGAAGAGTATTATAAGACAAGACACGCGAAGAGTGTTCAAAATTTCGAACTTGAAACTCTCAATTATCAAGAGGTCAGGCTCGATGTTAAAAAACGTTACGCGCAGCTTCTCCTCTGGAAAGATGGTAAAACATATGATACAGATAACCTTCCACTCAAGATCAAAGGACTTGAGATGATTAAATCCAGTGTTCCAAAAGCTGCGCGCGAGGGACTGAAGAGAATGGTCAGATACTTACTTGAAGAAGAGGACGAACAATTCATAACGCAAAAACTCAACATTAAGATGCAAGAAGAAAAAAAGAGATTCTTCGAAGCACCACTCGAGGATATTTGCGCAAGTACGGGTGTTAATGGATATACCAAGTACATCGCAGATGATTCTGATCCCCGAGGATTAATAGTAAATGCTAAATGTCCTCCGGGACCTCGGGCACTTGGAACATATAACTGGTTAAGACAAAAATATAATCTTCCTGGTGAACCGTGGTATGGTGGTACAAAATTCAAAATTTACATGTTTTATCCAAAGAATTCAGCCAATCCGAAAGGAGAACTAGGTTATTTTGCTTTCCAGAGAGGTAAGTATCCAAAGTGGGCTGATCAGTATGCTCCGGTATCTCGTGATGAGATGTTCAGACAATATATGATAGATCCGTTCAATAGAATTTTGGAAGCAATTGGTTATCAAAAACTTAACCCCGATGGGAGTATACAAATGAATTTGTTTGATTTTTAAATATTCATCATATTCTTGTTATTTAATATCAAATAGATATGTTATGGAAGTAGGAAAAAAATTTGCAGATCTGGAAAGTTATAATCAGCAGATGGCTAAGGGACTCCAGGACAAGTTATTTTTTCTTGAGCACCTACCTGAGAAAAAACAGTTTCTGTTCGTAGACTTCGGGTGTGCTGATGGTACTCTTATTGATGCATTATATCATATACTTAACGAGAGTAACGAATTTATTGGATATGATGTATCTGAACAGATGATTGATATTGCTCGTACGAAGATATCCGAGATGCCTGATCGTATTGCGTTTACTTCTAATTGGGACTATGTGAGAGAGAGGTTGAAAACGACAAAAAAAGTAAAAGTCCTTGTGCTCTCGTCTGTCATTCATGAAGTATATTCTTATGCACATAAAGGAGATATCGAGGTGTTTTGGAAAAGAGTACGGGAATCTGGGTTTGATTATATCTGTGTACGAGACATGATGACCTCAGCAGACACTCAGTTAGGCTCGGTGGAATCCGCTTGGAAAAATAATATCACAATGAACTATCATAGATTCATGTCTCAGTATAGATATGAACAGTTCGTACAGAAATGGGGTGATATTTCGAATCTTAAGTCATTCCTACATTTTCTTCTCAAGTATCGCTGGCAGATCAATTGGGACAGGGAAGTTAACGAAAATTATTTTCCGATCGATATAGAAGATTTCTTGTCTTACTTCGAAGAGGGTTACGCCCTCAGTTACTTCAAACGGTTCAGAGTACCTTTCCTTGAAGAATGTATATATAATGATTTTAGAGTGAAATTTGATGACCCTAATTCGGAATTGTACAATGATTTCACTCATGTTAAAATAGTATTTTCTAAAAAACATAAATATTCCACGATATGAAAAAAGTAACAATTATTGGTGCTGGTAATGTAGGCGCAACTGCTGCAATGAAGCTTGCTGCAATGAATGTTATTGATAAACTTGTTCTTCTTGATATTAAAGAAGGTTTTGCTGAAGGTAAAGCAATGGATATCATGCAGTGTGCTATTGCGGAAAAATTCAAGACTGATGTTATCGGAGTAACAAATGATTATTCTACAACGGCGAATTCCGATGTTATTGTAATTACTTCTGGTGTTCCTCGTAAGCCGGGTATGACACGTGAACAGCTTGTTGGAGTCAACTCTTCTATTATGAAGAGCGTTGTAGAAGGATGTGATAAATATTCTCCTAATGCAGTTTATGTAGTTGTATCTAATCCAATGGATACAATGACATATCAGGTAATTCAGATTCTTAAATATCTTCATGCAGGAGAACTTGTTGCTAAGGATTTTATCGATTATGATAAAAGAGTAATCGGTATGGGAGGTATGCTTGATACTTCTAGATTTAAATATTTCATTTTTACAGCTCTTAAAAAGAAAGGCGTAAATGTTAGTATGGATTCTATCACCGCAAATGTATATGGAGGTCACGGTGATACCACAATGGTTCCTGATTATATTTACGCCACTGTACATGTAAATGGTGATATAAAAAATCTTAATGATTTTTTCACTGAAGATGAAATTACAGAAATTGTAAACAATACAATGAAGGGTGGTGCTACTCTTACAAATCTTCTTGGAACTTCTGCTTGGGAGGCACCTGGCGCTAATATCGCTTCTCTTGTCAGAGCAATTGTAACCGGAGATCCTAATTTTAGTGGAGTATGTTCTGTATATCGTCCTGAATATGGTGTATGTATTGGAACATTCATTACCACTAAAAAGACTGGTGTAAGAGATATTTATAACAATATCAATGAAAAACTTTATCCTAAATTTAAAGAAAGTATTGGGGTTGTAAAGAAAGTTAATGATGAACTTCCTAAACTTCCATAATCACAACTCATTCAAAGTTAAAGAGCTATAATAAATAGCTCTTTTTTATATTTTAATACATGGATAATTTAATAAAAGAGATTTTTAAGCCAATTCCAGAGATTGATATCAAATGCGACTCTTCATTAACCGGTAAATGGGAAGACTTTGTGTGTCATTGTGGCGAGTTTAATAAATGTCTGGAAGTAGAGAAGATTGGACAATCGATAGCAGATGATTTCTATAAAAATTATTTGGGAGCTTCTGCGATTACAAGATTTAATTATAACAACCCAGACGGACGGTTCTTTCAAGAACATGATGTAGATTGTTCTATAGAAATGTTGGCCATGTCTTTGGACGTATTTTCATTAAATATTTCTGAAAAATTCCGCCAATATGATACAGGAGACATGTGTCTTGAGTTATGGTCGAATTTTGAAGAAAAGAAAGTTGGTTGGGCTATGAAAAGTGCCGAAGGAAATGGTCCGGACTTATATTTATATGTTACTCCTCGTAATATATTTGAAGTGTGGTGTGAGAGATATTTTAATAAGATGATGAGTGATATATCATCCGAATGGACTCATGAAAAGATAGAAAGTCTATTTAACGAAGACAAATATCATAAAAAAGATCAGAATGCACTATATGACATCACCGTAGGTGGACATGATGCAAAGTTACTTAGAAGTTGGACAATGGCCGGTGATCGTCGTGAGTGGTATGGAGTATGTGTATGTATTCCGTGGGTGACTTTATTTAACGAGTATCTTTTAAATATTAATATGTTCGACAGAGAGTATAACAAGCTTAACATAAATAAAGAATATAAAGCATGCAATTAACTGGAGCACAAATTGTAGAAAGAAAAATTGTTACTGGTGTTGTAGTCGCTGGACTCCAACAGCAGGGAGTAGATCTCCGAGTGAAGAATATTCGGAAAGTAAATGATAAAGCCAGCGGATACGTCCCAGAAACTGGAAAGACACAGATTCCTCTTACGGAGGAAGTATCTCTTTATGATGATAAAACATACGTTCTTAAACCCGGGTATTATGAAATAGAATTTGAAGAAGGAGGTAA
>ODAI011677410.1_pt1 | contig 41968 bp, 33 predicted proteins | sample 1539321 | NCBI WGS metagenome assembly ODAI01 (sample SAMN02144231, study PRJEB22623) | gut metagenome | biome: sheep rumen | host: Ovis aries | place: New Zealand
TCATCGATGTGATTACCTATGTGCTGATCGCTTTTGTCGCGGTATCCCTGGTGGTATCCTCCATCATGATCGGAATCATTACCTACATTTCCGTACTGGAGAGGCGCAAGGAGATCGGTATTCTCCGGGCGATGGGCGCATCCAGGCATAATGTCTCCCAGGTTTTCAATGCTGAAACCTTTATCATCGGAAGCCTTGCCGGAATATTCGGCATTGCCCTGACTCTGCTTCTGCTGATTCCGATTAACGCCGCGATCCACTCCTATACGGATGAACCGGTATCCGCCTTTCTTCCCCCGGGAGCGGCCGGAATTCTGATCGCCCTGTGCGTGGTCCTGAACCTGATCGGAGGATTTATTCCGGCGCGAAAGGCAGCAAAGCAGGATCCCGTGACGGCTCTCAGAAGCGAATAGCAGACAGCATTTCAAAAGCCGCCCTGCAGAAGAAAGCTGCAGGGCGGGTCTATTATCTTTCATTAAAAAAATAACGAAATTCCATTTCTCGGGTTTTCACGGACTTGCATTTATGGTATAAATTGAACATGAAAGATGGGATTTTTTGGGTTAGTTTTGACGAACCATCAAAATTTTCCGACTTTTGGGCTCGGAAACGGAGATTGATCATCAAGGAAATGCTTTAATTCGTATAATCAGATCCATTTCTGACAATTGTTCACATCAGGTAAAGGAGGGTTCATAGTATGAGTGGCTTAAATGCTGCTGCAGTAAAACAGATCGAAGAGATCTGCGGCCGCTACAGGGATGAGAAGACACCGCTGATGATGATACTGAGTGACATCCAGAACGAATACGGGTATATCCCGCTTGAGGTTCAGGAGATCGTCTCCCGCGAGACGGGCATCTCAGTCGCTGAAATCTACGGCGTTGTAACATTCTATTCATTTTTCTCACTGACTCCGAAAGGAAAGTACGTCATTGGCTGCTGTCTCGGAACAGCCTGCTATGTCAAAGGCGCACAGAATGTCATTGATAAATTTTCAGAGCTTCTTAAGATCAAGCCGGGTGAGACAACGGAGGACGGCCTGTTTACACTGGATGCGCTCCGCTGCATCGGTGCATGCGGAATCGCTCCGGCGGTCAGCATTAACGGCACTGTCTACCCGAAGGTGTCACCGTCTCAGGTTCCTGAGATCATCGACAAGTATAAGGCTGCAGAATAAGGCAAAGGAGTGTGTGAAAGCATGATTAATACAGTGGATCAGCTCAATGAGCGTATTGCCGCATGTTCCCGTGACCTTGGGGATAAGATCACCGGAGCGGATGGAAAACGGCATATCGTGCTGTGCGGCGGAACCGGATGTCTTTCCAACCATTCCCGTGAGATTACGGAAAAGTTCGAACAGGTACTGGCGGAGAAAGGCTGCGCGGACCGTGTCACGGTCAATATGGTCGGATGCTTCGGATTCTGCTCTCAGGGTCCCTTCGTTAAGATCTATCCGGAAGATACCCTCTACCGTCTGGTTAAGCTGGAGGATGTCGAGGAGATCGTTGAATCTGACATTATGAACGGCGTGGTAGTCGACCGCCTGCTCTACGTGGAGCCCTCGACCGGGGAAAAGGTTTCCAGACAGGATGACATCAACTTCTATAAGAAACAGCGCCGTGTGGCTCTGCACGGATGCGGCGTCATCAATCCTGAGAATATCAATGAAGCCCTCGGCATGGGCGCCTTCCAGGGCCTGAGAAGAGCGCTTACCATGAGCCGCCAGGAAGTTGTTGACGAAGTGCTTGCCTCCGGAATCCGCGGACGCGGCGGCGCCGGGTTCCCGACCGGAAGGAAATGGCAGTTCGCCCTGAATTCCGAGAATGATGAAAAATACGTGGTCTGCAACGGCGACGAGGGTGACCCGGGCGCATTCATGGACCGCAGTATTCTGGAAGGAAATCCGCTCGGCGTTATCGAAGGCATGATGATTGCCGGCTACGCGATCGGCGCCCAGAACGGTTATTTCTATGTCCGCGCGGAGTATCCGATCGCGGTCGGACGTCTGAAGAAGGCGATCGCCCAGGCGAGAGAAGCAGGTATCCTGGGAAAGAACATCCTTGGAAGCGATTTCAGCTTTGACTGTCATCTGAGACTGGGCGCGGGCGCATTTGTCTGCGGTGAGGAGACAGCTCTGCTGAATTCCATCATGGGCAGACGCGGCATGCCGAGACCCAGACCGCCTTTCCCGGCAGTCAAGGGTCTGTGGGACAAGCCGACGATTATCAACAATGTTGAGACCCTTGCCTGTATTCCGTATATTCTGAGAGAAGGCGCTGAGAAGTTCGCAAGCGTCGGTACCGAGCGCTCCAAGGGCACCAAGGTGTTCGCACTGGGCGGCAAGGTCAATAATGTAGGTCTCGTGGAAGTTCCCATGGGAACCACGCTTCGCGAGCTGATCTATGATATCGGCGGCGGCATCCCGAACGGGAAGAAATTCAAGGCCATTCAGACCGGCGGACCTTCCGGCGGATGCCTGACCGAAGAGTTCCTGGATGAACCGATCGATTTCGACAACCTGGTAGCCAAGGGCTCCATGATGGGTTCCGGCGGAGCCATCGTCATGGACGAAGACAACTGCATGGTCGACGTCGCCAAGTTCTACATGGAATTCATCTGTGATGAGTCCTGCGGAAAATGTACGCCCTGCCGGATCGGCACGAAGCGGATGCTGGAGATCCTGACAAGGATCACGGAAGGCAACGGGACCATGGAAGATCTGAAGGCTCTGGAAGAACTGAGCGAGACGGTCAAGGCCAATTCCCTCTGCGCTCTGGGTCAGACGGCGGCGAATCCGATCAATTCCACCCTGAGCCATTTCCGAGATGAGTATATCGCTCATATCGTGGACAAGAAGTGCCCGGCGCATGTCTGCAAGAAACTGATGCAGTATCATATTGATCCGGACAAGTGTATCGGCTGCGGCAAGTGCGCGAAGGGCTGCCCGGCGAACTGCATCGAGCGTACGGATTACACGGCACCCGGTCACAAGCTTGCTTCTATGAAGATCGATCCGATGAAGTGCCTCAAGTGCGGCGCCTGCCAGAGTGCATGCCGTTTCGGCGCGATTGAGAAAAGATAAAGATAGGAGAATGAACAATGGCAAAGATCAATATTAAAATCGAAGGCATTCCCTATCAGGTCGAGGCGGGTCTGACGATCATGGAGGCCGCCAAGGCCTGCGGATATGAGATCCCTTCTCTTTGTACCTTTAATCATGGGGAATGTAATGTCGGCTCCTGCAGAGTATGTCTTGTAGAGGCGACCGGAGCGAGGGGCCTCGTGGCCAGCTGCGTATATCCTGTCGCGGAAGGCATGGAGATCCGGATCGGCTCGCCGAAAGCAACAGAAGCGCGCCGCCGCAGCGTGGAGCTTCTTCTTTCCAACCATAATAAGAACTGCCAGCAGTGCGACAAGAACGGAAACTGTGAACTGCTTCATGTCGCGACTCTGACCGGAGCAAGAGACGATGCCTACGCAGGCGTCCACTCTCAGACATACCTCGATCAGCTGGCACCTGCGCTGGTCCGCGACACATCCAAGTGCATTCTCTGCGGACGCTGCGTCGAGAGATGCAAGAATGCGCACGGTCTCGGAATCCTCGGCTTTGAGAACCGCGGTTTCCGCACCGTCGTATCTCCTGCCGAGAACAGAAGCTTCGCGAAGTCGCCCTGCATCCAGTGCGGTCAGTGCGTAAATGTCTGCCCGACAGGCGCTCTGATGGAACATTCCGAGATCGACAAGATCGACGAGGCTTTCCGCGCCGGCAAGCATGTGATCGCCCAGGCGGCTCCGGCTGTCCGTGCCGCACTCGGCGAAGAATTCGGTTATCCGATCGGCACCCCGGTCACAGGCAAGATGGCTGCTGCCATGCGCCGGCTCGGCTTTGAGCGCGTCTATGACGTCAACTTCGGCGCCGACCTTACCATTATGGAAGAGGGTACCGAGCTTCTTCACCGCCTGACTGAGGGCGGCGTCCTCCCGATGATCACGTCCTGCTCACCGGGCTGGGTCAATTACGCGGAACTGAACTATCCGGATCTGCTCGATCATCTGTCAAGCTGCAAGTCCCCGCACCAGATGCAGGGCGCCATCATCAAGTCCTGGTGGGCGCAGCAGAACGGCATTGATCCGAAGGATGTCTTCGTTGTCTCCGTCATGCCCTGCGTTGCCAAGAAGTATGAGAAAGAGCGCGAGCAGGAGAAGGTCAACGGCATTCCGGATGTGGATGCTGTCATCACAACCCGCGAGCTTGCCCGCATGATCCGCAGAAGCGGTATGCTGTTCCAGAGACTTCCGGAGGAAGACTGGGATGCGGATATCATGGGCGATTACTCCGGAGCGGGCGTCATCTTCGGCGTCACCGGCGGTGTTATGGAAGCTGCCCTTCGTACAGTTTATTACAAACTTACCGGCAAAGAGCATGACCCGATCGAACTGGAGGCAGTCCGCGGCCATGAAGCGGGAATCCGCGAAGCGACCATCGACATCAACGGCACGCCTGTCAGCGTAGCGATCGCCTCCGGCATGCGTTCGGCTTCGGTCCTTCTGGATGAGATCCGCGAGGGCAAGTCAAAGTATCAGTTCATCGAGATCATGGGCTGCCCGGGCGGCTGCATCAACGGCGGCGGCCAGCCTTATGTCCGTCCGTCTCTTCTGCCGAATGAAGATGACGATATCATCGATACCTACAAAGAGAAGAGAGCGAAAGCCCTTTACTCCGAGGATGAGCGCCAGACTGTGCGCCAGTCCCACAACAATCCGCAGATCATCGAACTCTATGACAAGTTCCTTGGTGAGCCGAACTCTCATCTGGCACATGAGCTCCTGCATACCTCCTATGCGGGGCGTGAGCGTTTCGCGGACTGAGAGGCAGCGGAAGAATTCGGATAAAAGTTAAGAACGGCTGAGCCGCCTGCGGCCGGCCTGAGCCGGGATCGGATCTTCCGATCCCGGCTTTTTCTGGCATGATTGTAATTCTTCCCTGTTTCCTGTATGATACCCTCAGAATGAGGAGCAGGAGAAGGGCGCCCGGCTGATCGCTGCAGAGTATGCGGGATACCCGGATTCCCTTTTTGAAGGACCGGTCTCTGACTGCCGGCGTGCAGGGAGAACAAAGTTTTGGAAAAGGACAGTGTGAGATGGTGGATTCGTATGGAAGAGTGATTGATTATATGCGTATCTCCGTCACGGACCGATGCAATCTTCACTGCAGCTACTGCAGGGCAGTCCGGAAAGAAGACGTTCCCGGATGGGAAGAAGGACCGGAGAGCGCTCTTTCCCGGGACTGTCCCGAGGCGGCTTCTCTCAGGGATGATGAGATTCTCCGGATCGTCCGGATTGCCGCGCAGCTTGGAATCCGTCATTTCAGGATCACCGGCGGGGAACCCCTTCTGCGGCCCGGGGTCCCGGACCTTGTCCGGAGCATGAAGGAGTGCCCGGGTGTCAGCACAGTGACCCTGACCACAAACGGCATTTGTCTTGAGCGGTTCCTGGATGATCTGAAGGGAGCCGGACTTGACGGAGTCAATATCAGCCTGGACACCCCGGACCGGGAGACCTATCGCAGACTGACCGGCTCGGACCTTTTTGAAAGGGCTTACAGGGGACTGGAATTATGCGCATCTTCCGGTATCCCGACGAAACTGAACTGTGTTCTTCTGGAGGAACTGAAGGAAGGCTTTGAGGAGCTTGCCCGCACAGCCGCCAGGCTGCCTGTCGACGTGCGTTTTATTGAACTGATGCCCATCGGGGAGGGACGGCGCATGAAAGGCGCGGATCCGGATGCCCTGAGGAGGCGCTTAAAGGAGATCTGGCCGGATCTTCATCCTGTGAAGGAGAAGTGCGGCTTCGGTCCGGCAAAGTATGAGACAGCCGCAGGACTCCGCGGCCGGATCGGATGGATCGGCGCGGTCAGTCACTCTTTCTGCGAAAGCTGCAACCGTCTGCGGCTGACCAGCCGGGGCTTTATAAAACCCTGTCTGTGTTACGGGGAGGGAATTGACCTGCTGCCCGAACTGAGACCCTGCGGTGCGGGACAGGCTGATGACGGCAGAATCGCGGAGCTTCTGAAAAGGGCCATATCCCGGAAACCGGAGGGACACAGCTTTTCGGATCCTGACAGAATAACTGAGTCAAAGGGAATGTCTGAAATCGGCGGATAAAGCGGAGGTAAACAGGAATGCTGGAACTGATAAAGAAGCTGGAAGACCTTGACCGGGACAGCCTGAATATGGTTCTGACGGTTGTCGGTCCGGAACTTACAGGGGAGAAATGCCTGCTGTCAGACGGACAGCTGATCTGGGAATCAGGCCAGAGGGGCGCTTCAGACGGCTTTTTCAGGGAACATCTGGCTCAGGCCGCCTTACTGACGCAGAACGGAATCTTTCCGCTTGAGGGAAAACAGCTGCTGTGCGAGAAGGTCGTCTCTGAAAAGAAGCTGATTGTCTGCGGGGCAGGCCATGTCGGACAGCAGGTGATCCGGATCGGGCGCATGCTTGAGATGGAGGTGACGGTCCTCGAAGACAGGGAGGAGTTCGCCGGAAAAGCCCGGCAGGCAGGGGCACAGAAGGTTCTGTACGGAAGCTATGCAGACTGCATGAAACAGGTCCGGGGCAGCGACGACAGCTATTTCGTGGTTCTCACCCACGGACACCGCTGTGATCAGGACTGTGTGAAGGCAGCCCTTTTAAAAAAGCATGCATATGTCGGCATGATCGGCAGCAGGCGCCACGGGAAGATCATAAAGGAGAATCTGGCTGCGGAAGGGATGGATGAAGGGCTTCTTGATGAGCTGCATACCCCGATCGGCCTGAGCATCGGCGCGCAGACTCCTTCGGAGATCGCCGTAGCGATCATGGCGGAAATCATCGCGCTGAAGCCATCCTGTGATGCGGAGACCGGTTTTACGAAAGAGGTCCGGCAGGCGCTTCTGAAAAGGGCCGCCGGGACAGAGGATCTGCAGGATGAAAGGGAAAATGGAAGGCCTTCTTCTGCTTTGGCTGTCCTTGCCACGATCGCGGACCGGCAGGGATCGGCACCGCGCAGAGCCGGGACGAAGATGGCTGTTTTTCCGGACGGGACAATCGCCGGAACAATCGGCGGGGGAAGCGGCGAAGCGAGGGCGATTCAGGCTGCCCTCGACATGCTCGGACGGCGGGCGCCAGGCCCGGAGATGCTCCATGAAATCATGATGGCAGGTCCCGACGACAGGGACAGGATGGTCTGCGGCGGAGAGATGAGGATCCTGCTGGAAGCGGTTGCGGACGAAGACTGAAGGTTCCGTCGGCGCCGGCTTTGGACCGGCCGGAAAATCCAACAGGCAGAAACTTCGAGGTTTATCGATATGAATGGTGGAAAAGTACTTGTGATCGGCTCGGCGACGACGGATATCCTGATCCCTGTCAGCCATATTCCGGTCCGCAGTGAGGACGTGAACGTCTATGAGCAGCATCTGTCTCTGGGCGGCTGCGCCTTCAATGTATGCGACAGTATCCTGCATTTCGGCGTGCCCTGCATTCCTTTTCTGCCGGTCGGCAGAGGCGTCTACGGAGATTTTGTCCGTTCGGAGCTGAAAAAGAGGGGGATCCGGACCCGTGCGCCGGAGCCTTCCGCTGAAAACGGCTGCTGCTACTGCCTGGTGGAACCGGACGGGGAGCGGACCTTTATCTGTTACCACGGCGCCGAATACTTTTTCAGGCCGGAATGGTTTCGGGAGCTTGAGGACTCGGGGCTGGGCCGGGAGATTGACAGCGTCTATATCTGCGGCCTTGAGATTGAAGAACCAAGCGGGGTTTATATAATAGAATTTCTGGAACGGCATCCGGAATATCTGGTATATTTCGCGCCAAGTTCCAGGATCTGCATGATCGCTCCCGGGAAGATGGAGAGGATCCTGAATCTGGCTCCCATCCTGCATCTGAACCGGGAGGAAGCCTGCGCCTATACCGGCTGCAGCGGGGAGGAAGAGGCTGCCCTGCAGCTTCACAGGCGTACGGGGAATACGGTCCTTGTGACGCTGGGAGCGGAAGGCTGCAGGCTGACCGGCAACAGGGATGACGGAAGTTTTGTAAATGAACGGATTCCCGCTTTTCCCGTATCGAATATCGTCGATACAGTCGGAGCGGGAGACAGCCATATCGGAAGCTTTATCGCCCTTCGCCAGCTGGGAGAGGATCTTCCGGAGGCGGTGCGGAAGGCAAACCGGGTTTCGGCCGCGGTTGTCGGCGCTTCAGGGGCCCTGCTTGCGCACGAGACATTCCTGACGCTGGATCTGTGATCTGTAATCAGAAGCTGCTGTTTTTTATCGTTGGAGATCGGCCTGCAAGTATGATATACTCCCTTTATCGTTGGAGATCGGCCTGCAAGTATGATATACTCCCTTTATCGGGACAGGATCCGTGCCTTTTTCAGCGCAGGCACGCATGGTCTTTTCCGTACGTTATTCCATTAAGGCTGCAAAGCTGCCGGGTGGGATATGTGTGTGATCTGATGTGTGGAGGGCTGTAAAGAGTAACTATACAGGAGAGGTGAAGAATATGCTGCTTGAGAATCTGAATCAGACGGATAAGGAAAAATTTGTTGAACTTGCCTATAAGGCGGCCTATGCTGACAGGAGCCTGTCGGACGAGGAGATGCATGAGCTTGCGGAATTCCGCAGACAGTGCAATGTTTCAAGCATCGGGAATACCGGCAGCTTCCAGGAACTGCTCGATTATTTCGGAGACCGGCCTGCCCAGGTGCGCCGGATCGTTTTCTTCGGCCTGTATACGGTATTGTATTCGAATGATATTATTACAGAGCTTGACCAGAAGATGATAGATTCCGCAGAGGCTGATATGCATCTTTCGGAGGAGGAGATCCGGGGGCTGGCTGAAGTCGCCCAGGAGATGAGAAAGGCACATGTAAAGCTGAGGGCGATCATTGCCCGGTAATCCGGACAGTTTCATCCGGCTGCCGTATCCTCCGGTGCGGCAGCCGTGTTTTTTAGAACTTCGCCGCGCGGAAAGGTATTATGAAATGTTGAAAACGCTGCTTCGTTATTTTCGTCCGCATATGAAACTGTTTCTGCTGGACCTTTTCTGCGCCTGCATGGTCGCCGCCGTGGACCTGGCGTTTCCCATTGTTTCCCGGGAGGCCATGTATGAACTGCTTCCGGATGAAAAGTACCGGGTCTTTTTTATTGTAATGGGGATCGTGGCATGCTCTTATCTGCTGCGCTCTGTCTGTTACTATATTATGACATACTGGGGGCATACCTTCGGGATCCGGGTGGAAACGGATATCCGGGCAGATCTCTTCCGCCATCTGCAGACCCTGGATTTTGAGTTTTATGACCGGACAAGGACCGGCTCGCTGATGAGCCGCCTGACAGGGGATCTTTTTGAGGTTACGGAGCTGGCCCACCACGGGCCGGAGGATCTGCTGATTTCGCTGCTGACGATATTCGGCGCACTCTTCATGATGTTCCGGATCCAGTGGAGGCTTGCCATTGTGGTAGCCCTGCTGATTCCCATTTTCCTGACGATCACGATCCTGCAGCGCAGGGGAATGTCGCAGGCTTCCAGGAATGTCAAGGCCCGGCTTGCAGATATCAACACGGATATCGAATCCAGCCTGTCAGGAATGAAGACTTCCAAAGCCTTCGCCAATGAACCCGTCGACCGCACGCGTTTTGACCGGGCGAACTGGAACTACCGCGGCGCGAAGAAGGAGTTTCACAGGGCAATGGGACGCTTCAATGCTTCCCAGGAGTTTTTCATGGGAATTATCCCGGTGTCGGTCATCAGCTTCGGCGGTTACCTGATCATGAAAGGGAGGCTGAATTACATCGACCTGATCACCTTCACGCTTTTTGTCAGCACTTTTGTGACCCCGATCCGGAAGCTGGCCCAGTTTGCGGAGACTTTTTCCAGCGGCATGGCCGGACTTCACAGAGTGGAGGAGATCATGTCGATCGAGCCGGCCGTCAGGGAGAAAGAAGACGCCGGGGAGCTGGTCGTTAAGGAAGGAAGAATTGATATTGATCATGTTTCCTTCTCCTATGAGGGCAGGTCGGAGGTTCTTCATGACGTGGACCTGCATGCGGCCCCCGGGGAGATGATCGCCGTTGTCGGAGCTTCCGGCGGAGGCAAGACCACCCTCTGCCAGCTGATTCCCCGTTTTTACGATGTGACCGGCGGCGCGATCCGGATCGACGGTGAGGATATCCGGGATGTGACCAAGGCGTCCCTGAGGAGCAGCGTGGGGATCGTGCAGCAGGAAGTCTTTATATTCGCGGATACGATTATGGAAAACATCCGCTACGGAAGGCCGGACGCATCCGACGAGGAGGTTTTTGAGGCGGCCCGGAAGGCGGAGATCTATGATGATATCCTGGAAATGCAGGATGAATTCCAGACATACGTCGGGGAACGCGGCGCGAAGCTGTCCGGCGGGCAGCGGCAGAGAATCTCCATCGCCCGCATTTTCCTGAAAAATCCGGCTGTCCTGATTCTGGACGAGGCGACAAGCGCCCTGGATACAATCACGGAGCAGCGGATCCAGCACAGTTTCGAGGAACTCATGAAGGGGAGAACTTCCTTTGTGATCGCCCACCGCCTGTCCACCGTGCGCGGCGCGGACCGGATCGTAGTGATCGAGGAGGGCAGGATCGTGGAGGAAGGCAGTCACAGAGAACTTCTTCAGGCGGACGGGGAGTACGCGAAGCTTTACCGGACCCAGGAGCTTTTCCGCATGGACGACTCTGACAGAGTATAAGGCGGGATGACTGTACAGATACCGCAAAAGTGGTATAATGTCCTGAGTTATCTCAGACTGACAGATGGAAATCGGAGACTGATATGATCTGGACTATATTGGAACATTTTTCAAACCTGATGACAACGGCGGCTGCCGGGGTCTGGAGAGAGGCTTTTGCCATGCTCCCCGCCTGGATGAAAGCGATAGCAGTCTTTCTCCTGGTCCTGACTTTCGGCATGAGCCTGATGGAATGCTGGTGGGGATATAAGATGAACCGGGGCGCCCGCTTTTTCGCAGGCTTTGGCTCCGGCGTGAACATTGCTTTTCTTACAGCGGCGCTGACGGCCGGGACAGAAGACCGGAAGGTACTGATCTGGGTTCTGATCGCAGGCGCGGCCTGCGGCATTGTCTACTGCCTGCTTCCCCGGCTCTACCTGACAGCCGGCGGAGTGATTCTCGGATGCACGGCGGCTGCCGCGGCGGGAAGGGTTATCCCCGTACTGGAACAGGGAAGCCGCAATGGAAGGATCCTGCTGGCGGTTCTGGCCCTTACCGGCGGAATTCTGGCAGGGGCATTTGCGGTAAAGCTTGGCGGCGCGGTGCACGGCCTGATCGGAGGCGCACTGCTCGGAACGATCCTGGCCGGGCTGATCCCGTTGGACCGCATTACTTTTCTTTCAAATATTCCCTGGATGAACCAGCGGCTGCTCAGGATGATTCTTTTCGGCGTGTGTGCGGGAACGGGTGTGCTGGCCCAGTCGCTTTCCCTTCATGCGGTGCGGAAAAGAGAGAAGATGTTTGGCGGCAGCAGCGATCCGGCTCGGGAGGACCGGCCAGAAGACGTCTCAGAAGCCCGGGAAAGCGGCAGCGCTGCTGAGGAAGGCGGCCGCAGTTCAGATAAGCGGCAGGATGAAAGCGGCCGGGCCGGCGTTCAGACCGGCGCATATGGGACAGCGGGTGCCCGGACAGGAGCTTTCGGATATACAGCTGCTCAGGGAACTGCTGCGGGACGCGCCGTCCAGGGAACTGCTGCGGGGCATGCCTCTCAGGGAGGCACAGCGCAGGACAGTTCCGGACTGGATGCTTTCACCCGCTATGAACTGAAGAATCTGGAGGATATGGAAGCTGATATCAGCGGCAAGGCGGGCGAGATTGCCAGGGAACTGACTGAAACCGTCGCCAGGGCCGTCGCTTCCGCAAGACTTCAGGACCGCTGCGCGGATGTCGCGGAAGGGCTCTATTCTCCTGAGACCGCGGCGGAAAAACTGGGAATGCCTGAGCAGATGTTTCTGGAAGCCATGCAGCAGAAAGGGCTGCGTCTTCCGGCTGAAACGGAAACAGCCCGCAGGGAGCGGGAACAGACAGAGGACAGCGCTGACGGCGGAACGGATCGGGCGGTTTCTGACAAAGCCGCTGGGACAGAATCCGCTCAGGCAGCCGCTGATGACACACAGCAGAGAAAGGATTAAGGGGGACCGTATATGCTGGAACTGAAGAATGTTTCATTTACGGTAGATGATGACGGCGGGGACGGGAAGGAGATTCTCAGAGACGTCAGCCTGAAGGTGGAGGACAATAAATTTGTGGTGATCACCGGGCCCAACGGCGGAGGAAAGTCGACTATGGCCAAGCTGATCGCCGGGATTGAAAAACCGCAGGAGGGTCAGATCCTCTTTGACGGGCAGGATATCACCGGGCTGGGCATCACCGAACGTGCCAGGCTTGGGATCGGATTTGCCTTTCAGCAGCCGGTCCGCTTCAAGGGACTGCAGGTGATCGACCTGCTCCGCATCGCGTCCGGGAAGGATTTTTCCCTGCAGGAAGCCTGCGACTTTCTTTCGGAAGTGGGGCTCTGCGCAAAGGATTATATCGGGCGTGAAGTGAATGCTTCCCTCTCCGGCGGAGAACTGAAGCGCATAGAGATCGCGACCGTACTTGCCCGTAAAACCAGACTGTCGGTCTTCGATGAGCCGGAGGCCGGGATCGACCTCTGGAGTTTCCAGAACCTGATCCGGATCTTTGAAAAGATGCGCAGGGAGATCCATGACAGTTCGATCGTGATTATATCCCATCAGGAGAGGATCCTGCGGATCGCGGATGAGATCATCGTCCTGAGGGACGGAAGAGTGGAACAGCAGGGCCCGGCGGATGAGATTCTGCCGAAGGTTGTCGGCACAGAAGCAGCAGTGGACACATGTTCCAGGCTGAGATAAGGGGGCGGTCACATGCTTGAGATGGATCAGATTCAGAAGAGAATACTGGAAGAGGTGGCCGATCTCCATGATGTCCCGATCGGGGCATATAATCTGAGGGCCAACGGCAAATCGGTCGGCCGCAATTCGACCGCGGATATCGATATCCAGTCGAAGCCAGACGGTTCCGGGCTGGACATTACGATAAAGGACGGAACGAAAAAGCAGAGTGTCCATATTCCGGTGGTCATCAGCGCCAGCGGCCTGACGGAGACGGTCTATAATGATTTTCATGTGGGAGAAAACTGTGATGTTCTGATTGTTGCCGGCTGCGGCATCGACAACTGCGGAAAACAGGATTCCGAACATGACGGGATCCACCGTTTCTGGATCGGAAAGAATTCCCACATCAAATATGTGGAGAAGCATTATGGTTCGGGAGACGGGCTCGGGCAGAGAATCCTGAATCCGCAGACCGAAGTCTACATGGAAGAGGGCAGCAGCATGGAGATGGAGATGGTCCAGATCAAGGGCGTGGACTCCACGGACCGCTCCACCATAGCAAAACTTGCTGCAGACGCCCATCTGGTCGTTCGCGAGAGACTGATGACCCACGGTGTGCAGAAGGCTCTGAGCACCTACCATGTCACTCTGGAGGGAGACGGTTCCAGCGCGGATATTGTCTCCAGAGGCGTCGCGCGCGGCAGCTCCTACCAGAGGCTGGACCTGAAGATCACGGGAGACGCCGCCTGCAGCGGCCATACGGAGTGCGACTCCATCATCATGGACCAGGGCAGAATTCTGGCGGTACCCTCCCTCGAGGCGAACAGTGTGGATGCCATGCTGGTGCACGAGGCGGCGATCGGGAAGATTGCCGGCGAACAGCTGATCAAGCTGATGACGCTCGGGCTGACAGAGGCGGAGGCTGAGGAGCAGATCATCAACGGATTCCTGAAATAAAGCAGCTTTCCCAATAAGAATACAGATGACCGGAGGCCGGAGCAGCGCTGCTGTTCCGGTCTTTTAATGCGCAGGCGCGACAAATTAGAACCTGTTTCTTACGCGCAGGCGCGACGAACCAGAACCTGATTTCAAATAGGCCGTGAATCGTAACTAGTGATAAACACTTTAGAAGTTTAAAGTGTTTACTAATCTTGAAAAAAGTGCTATGATAGACAAGCGTGCTCCGGGGCTTTGCTTCTGCCGGGAACCGGGCAGCAGAAAGTACAAAAAAGGCAGGTAAGAGGATGAACAGACAGGGTTCAGAACGCAGGAGAGCTCTCTATGAGGCCATTCTTCAGCTTAATTCTTATGAGCAGTGCACGGCGTTTTTCGATGATCTGTGTACAAAAAAGGAACTGGAGTCCATGGAGCAGCGTTTTGAGGTGGCCAGGATGCTGCAGCAGGATAAGGTCTATATGGATATCATGCAGAAGACCCGCGCAAGCTCGGCAACAATCAGCCGGGTGAAGCGGATGCTTGCGGACGGCACCGGTGTACTCGGTTCCATGATTACGGAAATGGACGGAACGGGAAAAACGGACTGAGCGGGAAGGAGTATTATGGCAGATTTAAATCAGAGAATGGTGGGGCTTGGGACACAGAGATCGGTGATCCGTGAGCTTTTTGAGTTCGGAAAGAAGCGGATGGCGGAGGTCGGACCGGAAAATGTATTTGACTTTTCGATCGGCAATCCTTCTGTTCCGGCGCCCGCTTCTGTGAATGAGACGGTTATGCGGCTGACGCAGGAGATGGACTCCGTCTTCCTGCACGGATATACCAGCGCCCAGGGGGATCCCCTGGTAAGAAAAAAAGTGGCGGATTCGATCCGCAGGAATTTTGATTTTGAGGTAAACCCGGACAGCCTTTACATGGCTTACGGTGCCGCTTCGGCACTGTGCTGCTGCCTGAACGGTCTGTGCGTCCCGGGAGCGGAGGATGAGTTCATCGTATTTGCCCCCTATTTTCCGGAATATAAAGTCTTTATCGAATCCGCCGGCGGCGTATTCCGCCTGATCCCGGCCGATATAGAGGAATTTCAGATTGATTTTGATCGATTTGAAGAAACGATCAATGAGAAGACCAAGGCGGTTTTAATCAATTCGCCGAACAACCCCTCCGGGGCTGTGTACTCGGAGGCGACGATCAAAAGGCTTTCTTCGCTTCTGGAGGAAAAATCAGCGCAGTACGGACATGCCATCTACCTGATAACGGATGAACCCTACCGGGCCATCGCTTTCAGGGGCGTGACCGTGCCCTATGTGCCGAAGTACTATAAAAACACTCTGGTATGCTATTCCTGGTCCAAGGCCCTGTCCGTGCCGGGTGAACGTATGGGCTACGTCCTGGTGTCAGATCAGATGGAAGAGCATGACCTTGTATATGCCGCCATCGCAGGGGCCGGGCGCGCGCTCGGCTATGTCAGCGCGCCCAGCCTCTTCCAGAGGGTCTGCGCGGAGTGCGCGGACGACACGAGCGATATCTCCGTCTATGAGAAAAACAAGGAGATTCTGGTCCGGGGCCTCCGTGATCTGGGCTTCTTCTGCGTGGAACCGCAGGGAACCTTCTATATGTTCCCGCGCACGCTGATTCCGGATGATATCGCTTTCTGTGAGAAGGCCAAGGACTTTAATCTGCTGATCGTTCCGGGAACCGGCTTCGGATGCCCGGGGCATGTCCGCATCTCCTACTGTGTCCCGACTGAGCGGGCGGAGCGGTCCCTGGAGGCGTTCGCGAAGCTGGCGGCGTTTTATCGATGATTATCGATTTCCACACCCATACCTTTCCGGAGAAGATTGCCCTGCGAACCCTGGAGCATCTCGCCGGAAAGTCTCAGAGCCGTTTTTTTACGGGAGGGACCGCGGAGGAACTTGCGCTTTCCATGAAGAAAGCAGGGATCGACTGCAGCGTCAATCTTCCGGTTATGACGACCCCGCAGCAGGCGGATAAGGTAAATGACAGCCTGCTCAGGGCGATGCCGGAGCTTGAAAAGAAGGGGATCCTGACCTTCGGAGGGATGCATCCGGACTATGAGAATGTCCGCGGAAAGCTGAGAGAGCTCAAAGAAGGCGGCATGAAGGGGATCAAGCTGCATCCGGCCTATCAGAGAACAGATATCGACGACCCGAAGATGCTCCGGATCATAGAGGCAGCCAGTGAACTGGACCTGATCGTCATCACCCATGCCGGGCTTGACATCGGCATACCGGAGCACAACTTTGCGGATGTTAAGATGCTCCTCCATGTGATCGACAGCCTGAAGCCTCCGAAGTTCGTCCTTGCCCATATGGGCGGCTGGGACGGCTGGACGGATGTTGAGAACTATATCGCCGGCGCCCCGGTCTGGCTGGATACGGCTTTTTCCATCGGGAGGATCGATCCCTTCCGGGAGGGAGACAGGCCGCTTCGCAGTGATAACCTGAAGGAGGAGGATTTCATCCGCCTCTGCCGGAAGCATGGATGCAGCCGGATTCTGTTCGCAACAGATTCTCCCTGGGCAGAACAGAGTGACTACGTGGAAAGATTTATGAACATGCCATTTTCCGCCGCTGAGCGGGAAGCAATTCTCGGCGGGAATGCATATAAACTGATGAACATGAGAGAGAAAGGAAAAACAGATGCCTGTAACTGATTTATTGATTCGCAATGCAAGAGAGCACGGAGATGAGGTTGCCCTGGTGGAGCTGAACCCGGGCATGGAGGATCCCAGGAAGATGTCCTTTAAGGAGTTTGAGCTGGTCCAGCAGACGCAGCCCCATCCTTTCCGGCATGAGATCACATGGCAGGTTTTCAATGAGAAGGCGAACCGCGTAGCCAACATGCTGATTGCCGGCGGGATCGTGAAGGGCGACCGTGTCGCGATCCTGATGTTCAACTGCCTGGAGTGGCTGCCGATCTACTTCGGTATCCTGAAGACCGGAGCGATCGCGGTACCTTTCAATTTCCGCTATACCTCCAATGAGATATCTTACTGCGCGGACCTTGCGGATGTCTCGGCACTCTTTTTCGGACCTGAATTCGTCACCCGTCTCCAGGTGAATCTGGATGAGCTGAGCCGCGGCAGAACGCTGATCTATGTCGGAGACAACTGCCCGGAATTCGCCCAGAGCTATTATCAGCTGGTGGCGGATTATCCGAGCTCGGAACCCGGCATTGAGCTGACGAATGAGGATTTCGGCGCTATCTATTTTTCTTCCGGGACAACCGGATTTCCCAAAGCGATTCTGCATAAACATCTGAGTCTGTATCAGGCGGCGGAGATGGAAGCGGTTCATCATCACACAGGGAAAGATGACTGTTTCCTCTGCATTCCTCCCCTCTATCACACAGGAGCGAAGTTTCACTGGATGGGATCCCTGTGGACCTGCAGCAGGGCTGTGCTCCTGAAGGGCACCAAACCGGAAGTGATCCTGAAGGCGGTCTCCGATGAGCAGTGCACGATCGTATGGCTGCTGGTACCCTGGGCGCAGGATATTCTGGATGCTCTCGACCGGGGCGAGCTGAAGATTTCCGACTATAAACTGGATCAGTGGAGGCTGATGCATATCGGCGCCCAGCCGGTTCCGCCGTCTCTGATCAGGCACTGGAAGGATTATTTCCCGGATCATCAGTACGACACAAACTATGGTCTTTCCGAATCGACCGGCCCCGGCTGTGTGCATCTGGGGCTGGAAAATATCGGAAAAGTCGGCGCGATCGGCGTACCCGGATATCGCTGGGAATGCAAAATTGTGGATGAGAACGGCGTCACGGTAAAACAGGGGGAAGTAGGGGAACTCTGCGTCAAGGGTCCCGGCGTCATGACAGAGTACTACAAAAATCCGGAAGCCACGAAGGAAGTCCTCAGGGACGGCTGGCTCTTTACAGGAGATATGGCAAGACAGGATCCGGAGGGCTTCTACTATCTGGTTGACCGCAAGAAGGATGTGATCGTATCCGGCGGCGAGAATATCTATCCGGTCGAGATCGAGAATTTCCTGGAGGAGTTTTACAAGGTCAAAGATGTGGCTGTCATCGGTCTTCCCGACAAGCGTCTCGGGGAGGTGACCGGCGCGGTTATTGCCGTCAAGGACGGGATGGAATGCACGGAGGATGAGATCAATCGTTTCTGCACCCAGCTTCCGCGCTATAAGCGTCCCCGCGTGATTATTTTCGCCGACGTTCCGCGCAATGCAACCGGCAAAATCGAGAAGCCCGCTCTCAGAAAGCGCTACGGCGTTGAGAACCTGGTTGAAAAAGAGTATAAATCCTGAGGAAAATCCGCATGATCGTCTTCTGGGATATAGATGATACGATATATGACCGCTGCGACGCGTTCTCTTCGGCCGTCAGGCGTTTTCTGAGCCTGCCGGTCATGGAGGAGCGCGCCGGGGCGGACGGGAACCGGCTCCGCCTTGCGGAGACGGACGGCAGGACTGTCTACCGTTTCTGCGACAGGCGCGGGGATGAGGTATTCAAGGCGTCCCAGACCGGGGAGATCTCTATGGAGGAGATGTATGTCTACCGCTACTGCAGGGGCTTTGCGGACGCCGGGATAAGGATCAGCCCCGACGAGGCTTTGCTTTTCCAGAAAATCTATGAAGGGCAGCAGAAGAAGATCTCCTGCTCGGAGACGATGCGAAAAGCACTCAGATACTGCTTCGATACAGCTGAAAAGACCGGAATCCTGACCAACGGGCCTTCCGGCAAGCAGAGGGGCAAGATCGCCAGCCTGGGGATCGCTTCATTTCTGACCCCGGAACTTGTCCTGATCTCCGGAGAGCTGGGGGCGGACAAGCCGGAGAGAGAGATCTTTCTCCTTGCGCAGGAGCGGAGCGGGGCTGCCGCGGAGAATCTGCTTTATATCGGAGACTCCCTGAAAAATGATATCATTCCGGCTTCCGCCATGGGCTGGCATACGATCTGGTTTAACAGGCATCATACAGCGCCCGGGGAATCAGGAACATCTGCTGATGAAACGGCGGATACGGAGGAGGAGCTTCTTCAGCTTCTCATCCGCGTCCTGCGCGCTTCTGCCTGAAAATGGCTGCCCTGCCTGCAGAAGCGGGTATAATTGATTGAAACGGCTGTGACTGTCAGAGGTCACGGCCGTTTTGTACGATAAAACCCGGAAATGGCTGCCATACCTGAATGCGCGGGCACTTTCGTGCTGACGGACATTGGGCAGCTTTGCCGTGGCTGCCCGCGCTTATCACAGAATCGGACAGGGGATGAACTTCCCCTGTATCATCAAAGCTTTTATTTAAAGAGCAAAAAAGGGTTGATTTTCCGGCGGTTTGTGTTATTATATTCTTCAGTGATTTAAAGCGTTTATCCATTAATGCATAGAAGCATCCACGCATTAATGCATGGACACAGAAACTGTCAAGATTGTTTTCAGGAGAGGTATGGTATGGGAATCAAGATTTTTTTTCTGATCATTTTCTTTGCGGTCATGATCCTGATCGGCGTGATGACCAGAAGAAAGGCGGCAAGTGTTGACGGATTTGTGCTTGGCGGGCGGAGTGCCGGCCCCTGGCTGACAGCATTCGGCTATGGCACTTCCTATTTTTCGGCGGTTGTATTTGTCGGATATGCCGGTCAGTTCGGTTTTAAGTACGGCATCTCCGCAACCTGGGCAGGTATCGGCAACGCGGTCCTCGGATCCCTGCTGGCCTGGATCGTCCTCGGACGCAGAACCCGCGTCATGACCAAGCACCTGGATTCCCGGACCATGCCGGATTTTTTCGGAAAGAGATACAATTCCGACGCACTGAAGGTAGCGGCTGCGCTGATCTCCTTCGTCTTTTTGATTCCGTATACATCCTCCGTCTATAACGGGCTGTCCCGCCTGTTCCGCATGGCCTTCAATATCCCCTATTCGGCCTGCGTCATCGCTATGGCAGCCCTCACCTGCGTCTACGTCCTTCTCGGCGGCTATATGGCGACGGTTGTCAACGATTTCGTACAGGGCATCATCATGCTGTTCGGCATATCCGCCGTCATCGTGGCGGTCATCAACAACAACGGAGGCTTTATCCAGGCTCTGACCACCCTTTCAGAGTATGAGAGCGACCTTGCGGTGACCCAGGGTATGAAGGGTGCCTTTACTTCCTTCTTCGGACCGGATCCGCTGAATCTTCTGGGCGTCGTGGTGCTGACCTCCCTCGGGACCTGGGGCCTGCCCCAGATGGTCGGCAAATTCTACGCTATCAAGGATGAGAAATCCATTAAGGCGGGAACAATTATTTCTACTGTTTTCGCGATTGTGGTTGCCGGCGGCTCCTATTTCCTGGGCGGTTTCGGACGCCTTTACAGTGCAAATGAATCCATATATGCCGCGAACGGCTCTGTGGCTTATGATGCGATCGTACCGGCCATGCTGTCTTCCCTTCCCGATCTCCTGATCGGAATCGTGGTAGTGCTGGTCCTGTCGGCGTCCATGTCCACCCTGTCCTCCCTGGTGCTCACGTCCAGTTCTTCCGTGACCCTGGACCTGATCGCGCATTTCAACCGCGGCATGGATGAAAAGAGAAAGCTTCTGACGATGAGAATTCTTCTTGTCTGCTTCATCATTCTGTCTGTCGTGCTCGCCCTGACCCCGCCGACCTTTATCGCGCAGCTGATGGGTTATTCCTGGGGCGCCCTGGCCGGTTCCTTCCTTGCTCCCTTCCTCTGGGGGCTTTACTGGAAAAAGACGACACCTGCGGCCGTTTGGGCCTGCTTTATTGCGGGCGTGGGCATCACGCTCAGCAATATGTTCCTGCATTATATCAAGAGTCCGATCAACGCAGGCGCTTTCACTATGCTGATCGGTCTGGTCATCGTCCCGCTGATAAGTCTTCTTACGCCGAAGCTTGAGATGAGAATGGTGGATGAGATGTTCTCGGGCTATGATGAGACGATCACGATTAAGAAGCGATACAGTCTCGTTGAAGATGAAGACGAACAGAAATGATTCTGCCCCAGAGAGGGCAGTACAGACTGATTGTTTTCCCAATGGCGCACGGCCCGGCCGTGCGTCTTATTGTTCTTCCATCCGCTTCAGTTCCGGCAGAATGGTAAGCAGCATGGTAATGAAACAGGCGAGGCCGCCGATTACATTGGAGACAGGTTCGGCCATGAACACGCCGTCTGTTCCCAGATGGAAGACATAGGGCAGAATATAGGTGAGCGGAATCACGATCACAACCTTGCGCAGCAGGGAAAAGAAAACATTGTGCTTCTTTTTGTTGAGCGCTTTAAAAGCCGTCTGTCCCGCGTACTGGAAACTCTGGAAGACAAAAGCGAAAAAGTACAGGTGCAGGGCCGGAACCGCATCCCTGATCAGGGTCGGGTCAGAAGTGAAGATGGAGATCACCATCTCGGGTCTGCAGACAATAAAAATCCAGGCAAGCAGGGTGTAGGACAGTGCCATCGCGGTCATGATCGCGATGGCGTTCCTTACGCGGCGGGGCCTGCGGGCACCGTAATTATAGCTCAGGAAAGGCGACGCCCCTTCCGTGAGGGACATGACGGGGGTGTCCATGATCTGCCTGACGGATGAGATGATCGTCATCACGGAGATATAGGTATCCCCTCCAAGATCGGACAGGACACCGTTGCAGGCGATGGAGACCAGGCTGTTGGTGAACTGCATGACAAAGGAGGAGATCCCCAGCCCGACGATGTCAAGGATCATCTTTTTTTCATGAAGAAATTCCCGGAAAGGATAACGGACAAGGCGGTATACAGCCTGTTTCCCGGTGAGAAAACGAATGACGAACAGCGCGGAGACAGCCTGCGAGAGAACGGTGGCGATGGCTGCTCCCTGTATTCCCAGACCGAAGGTAAAAATAAACAGGGGATCCAGCGCGATATTCGCAGCGGCGCCCAGGGTGACGGTTGTCATGCCGACAAGCGGGAATCCCTGCGCGTTGATAAAGGGATTCATGCCGGTAGCGGTCATGGAGAAAATATTCCCTGCCAGATAGATCCTGAGATAGGGAACCGCAAAGGAAAGCGCCCGCTCAGAGGCTCCGAAGAGGATCAGCAGAGGTCTGCAGAACAGCTGCCCGGCAGCAAAAAGAATGACGGCGGTCGTCAGCTCCAGCCGGAAGGAGGTATTCATCAGCTTCTGTGCTCTGGCAGAATCCCCCCGGCCGGAAGCAATGGAGAAGAGCGGTGCCCCGCCTGTACCGTACAGGTTGGTGAAGGCTGTAATCATGATAATGATGGGGAAACAGAGTCCTACCGCCCCGATGGCTGCAGTTCCGACCCCGGGGATGCGCGCGATATAGATCCGGTCCACGATATTGTAGAGAAGATTCAGGATCTGGGCAGCCAGCATGGGAAGCGCGCTCTGAAGAATACAGCGGAGGATTCCTCCGTTTTTGAAATCAACCTGCTTCATCTTTTTTTACAGCTCCGAATACTTTGTATTTCCGTCTTTTTCAGACGCCGGGCACTATTATATCACAGGAGCCGGGGAAAATCGTTCCGCGATCAGCCGGAATGGAGTCGGACATTATGGCAAATTTGTTTAAAAGAGAGGATAATTACAAAAAGAATAACGACATTTTGCCAGAAAAACTCTTGAATTTCAAAAAAAACAGGTCTATACTGTAAGTACGGGAAACAAATGGGAAAAGCTCTCAGTAAAAGACTGTTTTATGTACGGAATATACTGGGGGCAGTACTGGCTGCCCCCACTTTATTCTCCCACCCACTGCTTCTGCGGAGGCAGTCGGGTTTTTAATCTGGCTGCTTTCGCAGGGCTAAGGGGTGGGAGGCTTTCTGCGCGAAGTGCTCGCGCGCGCGTCAGACCCATCCACGGACACACATGTATGCGCATGTGTCATGTGGATGGGTCTTTTGTGCGTCCGGGGCGGTCGAAACATAATTGCTGCTATTCACGGCCCTCCACACATCAGACCATATTTGAAATCAGAACCTGTTTCTCCTGCAGGCACGACGAACCTGAACCCGATTTCAAACAGGCCTTGAACAGCAGCACAGAATTCCCTATATTTCGATAGGAATACTTGAAATTTCATTTCACTTGTCTTATAATCCCCTTAACCGAATTCATAGTAAAACACTCGGAATTAAAAGTCTGCACGCGGAGTGAGCTTTAGTCAGCATCCTGCAGGCTTCTGCGGCTGATCCGCAGTCCGGAAGGACACATATTCTGCCCACGGCTGCGTTTTTTTGAACCCGGCTGCAAAACAGTCATCTGAAAGGCTGCGGACAGTATAATCCGGAGCCGTTGAGTCAGAGTACAAACTCTTGATTAAGGAGGAGAATATATGGGAGACGAGCTGCTGAAGATCCGTGGCCTGGATGTCCGGGCGGAGGAGAATCAGATTCTGCACAGCATCAACCTGAGCATCGGCCGGGGAGAGACGCATGTGCTGATGGGACCGAACGGTGCGGGAAAGTCCACCCTTGGGAATGTCCTGATGGGGAATCCCCAGTACCGGGTAACAGGCGGCAGCATAGAATTCGACGGTAGAAATCTGCTTGAACAGACAGTGGATGAGAGGGCAAAAGCCGGGCTTTTTCTTTCTTTCCAGAATCCGGTCGAGGTGCCGGGTGTATCCCTGTCGGACTTTATCCGCAGCGCGCTGGAGATGAGGAGCGGGGAGCGGATCCGGACATGGGAGTTCAGGAAGAGAATCCGCCCGGCCCTTGAGATTCTGAATATGGATCCTTCCTATGCAGACAGGGATCTGAATGTCGGCTTTTCCGGCGGTGAAAAAAAGAAGGCTGAGATTCTGCAGCTGCTGATGCTGAACCCTTCTTTCGCCATCCTGGACGAGACGGATTCGGGACTTGACGTGGATGCCGTGCGGACCGTTTCCCGGGGAGTGGAGGAATATCAGAAGGATAAAAAAGGCACCCTTCTGATCATTACCCATTCCACGCGGATTCTGGAAGCTCTGCATGTGGACGCGGTTCATGTGCTTGTGGAAGGCCGGATCGTGGAAAGCGGGGACGCGGCACTGATCAGTGAGATAAATGAGAACGGCTTCGAACGTTTTCTGGCACAGGATAAGGCAGAGAAAGCCTGACCGGTCGGGAAGGGGCAGGAGCCCTGCCATTTCTGATGATCAGAAAGGGTCCGTCAGGAGCGGAAAAGCGCAGGCAGGGTCCGCGACCGGGACAGGCGCTGCGGGATGAGGAAGAAGAAAAACAGAGCGGAATACAGATATGGCTGAGAAGACTTATGTGGAAGAGATCGACCGGAGCATGTATGACTTCCGGTATGAGGAGAAGGATGCATGGAGAATCGATGCGGGCCTGTCGCCTGAGATCGTGGAGCAGATCTCCCGTGAGAAGAACGACCCGGACTGGATGCGGGAGTTCCGGCTGAAATCACTGGAAATATACAATTCCACGCCCATGAAGGATTGGGGCCCCTCCATAGAAGGCCTGGATATGGAACACATCGCCACCTATGTCCGCCCCAATGCGAAGATGGCCGATAACTGGGAGGCGGTTCCGGACGACATCAAGGAAACCTTTGAGCGCCTGGGCATTCCGGAGGCGGAGCGCAAGTCGCTGGCAGGCGTAGGCGCACAGTACGATTCTGAACTGGTCTACCATAATGTACAGGACTTTGCCGTAAAGCAGGGAGTGGTCTATACGGACATCGAGAGTGCGCTTCACGGGGAATACGGAGAGATGATCCGGGATCACTTTATGAAGCTGGTGCCTCCGTCGGATCATAAATTCGCTGCCCTCCACGGGGCTGTCTGGTCCGGAGGCTCCTTTGTCTATGTGCCGGAGGGCGTACACCTGGACATCCCGCTTCAGTCTTATTTCCGGCTGAATGCCAGAGGGGCCGGGCAGTTTGAACATACGCTGATCATACTCGGGGAAGCTTCCTCCCTCCATTTCATTGAAGGCTGCTCGGCTCCCAAGTATAACGTCGCGAATCTCCATGCGGGCTGTGTGGAGCTTTATGTCGGCGCGAACGCCTCCCTGCGTTATTCGACCATTGAGAACTGGTCGAAAAATATGTACAACCTCAATACAAAGCGGGCCCTGGTAGAGGAGGGCGGCAGGATCGAGTGGGTATCCGGTTCCTTCGGATCCCATGTTTCCTACCTGTATCCGATGAGCATCCTGCACGGCCGCGGGGCACGCTCGGAATTCACGGGAGTCACATTTGCGGGGGCAGGCCAGAATCTGGATACGGGATGCAAAGTCGTACATGCCGCGCCGGACACCTCCTCCTATGTCAATACCCGTTCGATCAGCAAAGGAGGCGGAATCTCCACCTTCCGCTCGGCAGTGGTCGTGCAGGAGAAGGCGAAAAACAGCAGGTCTTCTGTTTCCTGCGAGTCCCTGATGCTGGATTCGGAATCCAGATCGGATACGATCCCGGCCATGGACATACGGACGAGCCAGGCGGATATCGGACATGAGGCAAAGATCGGACGTATTTCCGATGACGCGGTTTTCTATCTGATGAGCAGGGGGCTGCCGGAGGAGGAAGCGAGAGCCCTGATTGTGTCCGGCTTTGCGGATAATGTCGGCAAGGAACTGCCGCTGGAATACGCGGTGGAGATGAACAATCTGATCCGGCTTGAGATGAAAGGAACGGTAGGATGAAGGAGAAGAGTGAGAACAGGCAGATCACGGTGAAGCGCCTGCCGGCACGGACCTGGTACTGGCTGGGCATGAATGAACTCAGGATGGAAACTGCCTCTGCCCCCGTCCGGGGGGAAATCAGGATCTCTCTTCCGGAAGAAGTCCTTATGGATGATACTGCCTGCCTTCCCGCCGCTTCAGAAGGGACAGAAGAGGCCGCAGGAGAAGACGGCCTCGGGACGCTGCTGGAAGAAGCGGTTGTCCCCGCGCGTATCTTCCGGGTCGGGAAAGGCTGCCGGGCAGCGGATCCTCTGGCTCTCACCTTTCGGTGTGCAGGATCCGGGCTGGCCTTGCATGATGTGCGGCTTGACCTCGCGGACGGCAGCAGCCTGACGGTGCTGGAGGATTTTCTCCCGTCGGAGAGCGGGGTAAAAATGGCCGGTGTCAGAACCTCCTTCCGGCTCGGCAGGGGGGCTGTGCTGAGACTGATTCAGATCCAGAAGGCGGGCAGCGGCTTTTCCTTTGTAAATGAGCTGCGGGGCAGTGTCGGAGCTTTCGCGAAGCTGGAACTGATCCAGCTCTTTCTCGGAGGAGGAGCGACGGCTCAGAAGACCAGGATCGACCTTGACGGAACCGGCGCATCTTTCCGCGCGGATCTCGGCTACCAGCTCCGGGGCGAGGAGAAGCTGGATATCAGCTATGTGGTCAATCACCGGGGAAAGAAAACGGAATGCGGGATCAATGCGGCAGGCGTGCTCAGGGACCGGTCTGAGAAGCTCTTTGCCGGCACCATTGATTTTAAGAAGGGCTCTTCCGGGTCGTCCGGACATGAAAAAGAGGATGTCCTGCTGATTGACGAGCAGGTCCGGAACCGGACGATTCCGGTGATTCTTTGTTCGGAAGAGGACGTGGCCGGCAGCCACGGGGCAACGATCGGCCGGCTGGATGAAAATATCCTTTATTATCTCCAGTCCCGGGGGATGGACCGGGAAAGCGTGTATGAGATGATGGCGCAGGCGCGGCTGAACGCGGTAATCGGACGGATTCCCGATTCCGGCATACAGTCAGAGGCCAGGTGCCTGCTCGGCAGCCCGGAGACAGTTGCGGAAGGAGAGCGGGAGAATGGCTGATCTTTGTAAAAACCCAGAAAAGCAGACCTGCAGGGACAGATTCCGGACTGTGGAAGAAATCCGGAGGGATTTTCCAATCCTGGCAGGGGGGATGGCATATCTTGACAATGCCGCCACGACACAGAAACCCCTCTGCGTGATGGAAGCCGTAGAACGATTCTATAAAGAAGAGAACGCGAATCCCCTCAGAGGCCTCTATGAGCTGTCCGCGGCGGCGACGAAGGAGTATGAGGACGCCCGGGAGGCAGTGCGGAGATTTATCGGCGCATCCGCTCCGGAAGAGATCATCTTCACCCGCAATGCGACAGAAGGCCTGAATCTGGCCGCCTACAGCTGGGCGTTGAACCGGCTGGGGCCCGGAGACCGGATCATGACCAGCGTGGAAGAACACCACTCCAACCTGCTTCCCTGGCAGATGGCCGCCGCAAAAACGGGAGCGGAGCTGTACTATCTTGAACCGGATATGGAAGGCCGGATCAGCGAGGAGACCTTCCGCGCGGCTCTGAAGCCCGGAACGAAGCTGGTCGCCATGACACAGGTCAGCAATGTTCTCGGAAGGGAAAATGATATCCGCCTCTTTGCTTCGATCGCCCATGAGGCGGGCGCCCTGTTTGTCTGCGACGGCGCCCAGAGCGTGCCGCACATGAAGGTGGACATCCGGGAGCTTGATGTGGATTTCCTTGCATTTTCCGGGCATAAGATGCTGGGCCCCATGGGAATCGGCGTCCTGTATGGGAAAAAGGCCCTTTTGGAGGAGATGGATCCCTTCCTGAGAGGAGGGGAGATGATCCGTTCCGTAACAAGGGAGGGTGCCAGCTGGGCGCAGCTGCCTGAGAAATTTGAGGCGGGAACCGTCAATGCCGCAGGCGCCGCCGGGCTTCACGCGGCCATCCGCTATTATGAGAAACTGGGATGGGGCAGAATCACGGAGACGGAGCGGGAACTGACACGACGCGCGATGGAAGGAATGAGCCGGATCCCCTTTGTGAAGATCCTCGGATCCCCGGATCCGGACCGGCACAGCGCGATCGTAACCTTTACCGTCGAGGGCGTGCACCCGCATGACGTGGCTGCGATCATGGACGAGGACGGTATATGCGTCCGGGCCGGCCATCACTGCGCACAGCCCCTGATGCAGTTTCTGGGCGTTTCCTCCTCCGCCAGGGCAAGTTTCGCTTTTTACAATACAGAAGAAGAGATCGACCGCTTCCTTGCCTGTCTGAGCAGTCTGAGGCGGCGCATGGGATATGAGGACTGATTTATGGGTACTTTTTATAATGAGATCCTTACGGACCATAATCTGCGGCCCGGGAACAAACATGATCTGCCGGATGCGAATTATATCCTGGAGGGGGTCAATCCAAGCTGCGGGGATGACATCATCCTGAAGCTGCGCGTAGAGGACGGAGAAGTGAAGGACGGAGCCTATGTGGGCGACGGCTGCGCCATCTCCCAGGCATCGGCGGATATCATGCTGGATCTTGTGATCGGGAAAAGCCTGCGGGAAGCGGAGGAGCTTTCGGAGATTTTCGTGCGCATGATCACAGGCAGCATCAGCGATGAGGAGATGGACCGCCTGGAAGAGGCGGGAGCCCTGCGGGATATCTCCCATATGCCTTCCAGAGTAAAGTGCGCCGTTCTGGGCTGGCACACTCTGGATGAAATCCTCAGGAATCCGGAAAAGGCGAAAAAGGATAAAAACAACAGCTGAGAGAAAGTTCCGAAACACTGCGCTGCGGAAGGTTTCGGAACTTTTTTCGCTTCCGGAGGTCTGAAAGGTCCGGAATACGCTGTTTCCATGCGAAACGAATACGTTTTCGATCTTCCGAAAAAAGCCCGAAGACGCCATTTCCGCCAACCTGAAAAATGCACGCTGCCAAAAATCAGAATCCCTGTCAACTATACAAAATGGACAAAAACGGGCGGCGGTTTTTGTGAAAACATTCTGATTGACAGTTTCGGACTTGTGCCTTATTATTTAGTTACGAAAACGATTTAGTGGTTGCGCGACAGAGACAGAGAAAGCTCTGAAGCAAACACACAATTAGTCTTAGGGAGGCAAGAACTATGAAAAAACGTACAATCAGCCTGCTGAGCCTGGCACTTCTTGGAGCAATGGTTATTCCGGGAGCAGCATTCGCAGAAGAAGGCAGCGTCCTGAACGTTGAGGTCTGGAATGAGGAGTTCAAGAGCCGCATCACAGATCATTATCCGGGATATGAAGAAGTCGATGCCACGACCGGCAAGATCGGCGATGTGACCGTCAACTGGATCATCACACCGTCCGATGACAACGCTTATCAGAACAATCTGGACTCCGTACTGCCGGGCAACGTTGATGCCGCAGCGGATGAGAAGGTTGATATCTTCCTGGTGGAAGCAGACTATGCTCTGAAGTATGTTGACGCTGACGCGAACGTAGCGATGCCGCTCGAAGATCTGGGCATCACCGCTGATGACCTTGGAAAACAGTATGAGTACACCAAGGATATCGTAACAGACGCGAACGGAGTTCTCCGCGGATCTTCCTGGCAGGCATGCTCCGCAGGCCTGATCTACAACCGTGAGATCGCCAAGGAAGTTCTTGGCACAGATGATCCCGCTGAGGTTCAGGAAGCAGTCAAGGACTGGGCAACCTACAACGAGACAGCGGCGAAGATGGCTGAGGCCGGCTACAAGATGGCTGCAACAGTCAATGATACCTATCGTGTATATTCCAACAACGTTTCCGGACCGTGGGTACAGGACGGCAAGGTAGTTCTGGACGACAACATCAAGGCATGGGTCGATGATTCCAAGGCTGCTGTTGACGCGGGACAGACCACCACTGCTGAGCTGTGGAGCGATGACTGGTCAAAGGGCTTCTTCCCGGACGGCAAGGTATTCTGCTACTTTGGGCCGGCATGGTTCTTCAACTTCTGCCTGCATGCAGATGAGGAAGGCTCTGTAGCTCATGACGGCGGATGGGGACTTGTAACCGGACCGCAGAGCTTCTACTGGGGCGGCACATGGATCTGCGCAGCACAGGGAACCGATAATCCGGAACTGGTTAAGGACATCATCCTTACCATGACCACTGACAACGATGTTATGAAAGAGATCGCTCAGGTTGATGCTGACTGCGTCAACAACAAGGAAGTCCTTGCTGAGCTCGCAGCTGATGATTCCGGAAACCTGGCACTGCTTGGCGGCCAGAACCCCTATGAGATGCTTGCAGCAGGTGCTGAGAATGTCGACATGAGCAACATCAGCCCCTATGACCAGGGATGCAACGAGGAATTCCAGGGCGCTATGAAGAACTACTTCGACGGCAACGCTGATTATGATGCAGCTCTTGCACAGTTCAACAGCGCGATCGTTGAGAAGTATCCGGAGCTTGTAACCGAGTAATCTGAATACCGATCAGCAACAGAACGGCAGTCTGACCGATCGTCTGTATATCAGAAACAGCAGACCTGCAGTCTGAAAGAACTTGTTCAGGGCCTGCCCGCTCTATGGCGGGCGGGCCCTGTTTGTCCATGAAGCACGCAGAAGGTGGGAGATTCCGCTATGACGAGTAATAAGAAAAGCAGGATCACAAGCTATAACAAATGGGGATACATATTCCTGATCCCCTTTATGGTTGTATTCGTTGTTTTCCAGCTGATTCCGCTTGTGACAACTATTTACAACAGTTTTTTTGAGAACTATATGTCCGGCCTGAAGCAGGTGGGACCGAATTTCATAGGACTGAAAAATTACGTCCAGCTTCTTACCCAGGGTGATCTCCTGAAGTACTTTAAGAATACCATGATTATGTGGATCGCAGGATTCATCCCGCAGATTCTTCTGTCACTGCTTCTCGGGGCATGGTTTACCAATCCGTCCCTGAAACTGAAGGGGCAGCGTTTCTTCAAGACCGTGATCTATCTTCCGAACCTGATCATGGCATCCGCATTCTCCATGCTGTTCTTTACCCTCTTCGCCAACACGGGGCCGGTCAATTCCATTCTGGTAAATATGGGAATCTTTAAGGAACCCTATCAGTTTATGTCCCATGCAGGCTCTGTAAGGGCCCTGGTTGCGATGATGAACTGCCTGATGTGGTTCGGTAATACGACGATCCTCCTGATGGCCGGCATGATGGGTATTTCCGATTCCCTGTACGAAGCCGCGGAGGTGGACGGCGCGACGCCCACCCAGATCTTTTTCCGCATTACACTGCCTCTGCTGAAGCCGATCTTTATCTATGTGGTTGTCACTTCCCTGATCGGCGGCCTGCAGATGTTCGATGTACCGCAGATCCTGACCAATGGTACAGGAGATCCGATGCGTACTTCGATGACCCTGATCATGTACCTGAACAAGCATCTGTACAGCAAGAACTACGGCCTTGCCGGAGCCCTCTCTGTACTGCTTCTGATCCTGACAGGTATCCTGAGTCTGATCGTCTTCCGCACTACCGCGAAAGATGAGCTTAAGTGAGGTGAATGACATGACTGAAAGAGAAAGAAAAGAAAGAAATTCGGTTCATGCCAGAAGAGCAGTGGCCTATACAGTGCTCGTCATTATCTCCTTCCTCTGCCTGTTCTGGTTCTATGTACTGTTTATCAACGCGACAAGATCCAACGGTGAGCTGAGCCGCGGTTTTACCGCCATTCCGAGCACGCACCTTTTTGAGAATCTGAACAATCTGTTCCACGGATCTCTTCCGGTGCTCCGCGGTATGCTGAACTCCCTGATCATCGCCGCCCTGAGCGCGCTGCTGTCCACGTATTTCTCAACGATGACAGCTTACGCGATCCAGGTATATGATTTTAAGCTGAAAAAATTCCTGTTCACCTTCATCCTCGCGATCATGATGATTCCGACGCAGGTTACCGCTCTCGGTTTCGTACAGCTGGTCCGCAACATGAAGCTCCTGAACAGCTTTATTCCTCTGGTAGTGCCTACCATCGCCGCTCCGGTTACTTTCTTCTATATGAAGCAGTACATGGAAGCGAACCTTCCGAGCGCCCTGATCGAGGCAGCCAGAATAGACGGCGCCGGGGAACTGAGGACCTTCAATTCGATCGCTACGCCGCTGATGCGTCCGGCAATTGCCGTGCAGGCGATCTTCACCTTCGTATCCAGCTGGAATAACTACTTTATTCCTTCACTGGTTCTTTCCAACGATAACAAGAAAACACTTCCGATCCTGATCGCGCAGCTGCGTGCCGCGGACTGGCTGAAGTTTGATATGGGGCAGGTCTATGCGATGATCGCATTCTCCATCTTCCCTGTCATCATTGTTTATCTGATTCTGTCCAAGAATATCGTCGGCGGAGTGACCGCGGGCGGTGTAAAAGAGTAAAGAGCTTTACTGTTCCGGGAGGGCAGGCGCGATGCGCCTGCCCGTTTTTATTGTTCTGCACTCCTCCTAAGACTTTGAGAAGCGCAGAAAACTTTGATTTCGTTACGCTTCCCATCTGCGGGTAAAGCCACGGGAATCCGCGCAGCGAAGTTTTGAAAACTGCCGCGAGAAGCGTTTTTTCACACGAAATTCACAGGCTGTTCTCACCGGTCCGCCTTTTCTTATGCTACAATCTTTCTGGCTGTCATCACCGCCTGCTATATGCGGTGCCGGAGCCAGGGTGATAAGATGAACCCCGGATGTGTACGGGGCTTACGGATACAGAAATGGAGTATGTATATGGAATCGATCTATGGACCTTTTCAGGACTGTCTGTACAGAGTGATGGACCGGACTGCGGAGGAACTGAAAGAATACAACGCCCGGATAAAGGAGAAGACGGGAGAGGGAATCTATGAGCATCTCAGCACCCGCATCAAATCTGAGGAAAGCATGCGGGAGAAATGTGCCCGCAGGGAGCTTCCCGTCAATACGCACAGCGCGCTCGCCGTCATCACGGACGCGGTCGGGATCCGCGTCATTACCCGTTTTATTGACGACATCTATGAGATCGCGGCTTTTCTGAGAACCCTGCCGGGCACGGAAGTGGTCCGGGAAAAGGATTATATCCGACATGCGAAACCGAACGGCTACCGGAGTTATCATATGATCCTGAAACGGGAATTTCCTTTTCCGGATGCAGAGGGAAACAACCCGGGTCATTTCTATATAGAGGTACAGCTGCGTTCCCTGGCCATGGACTCCTGGGCAAGCCTGGAGCATCAGCTGAAGTATAAAAAGGATATTCCTTCCCGGGATCTGATCGTGTCGGAACTCAAGAGGTGCGCGGATGAACTGGCTTCCTGCGATCTGTCGATGCAGACGATCCGGAACCTGATACGGGAGGAGGGAACAGTATGAGATTACTGCTTGCGGAGGATGAAGGACAGCTTGCCAGAGCAGTCGCCACAGTTCTTGAGCATACAGGCTATGAAGTGGATAGAGCCGAAAACGGAAGCGAAGCGGTGAAACTGGCTCAGACACACAGCTACGACTGCATGATCCTGGATATCATGATGCCGGTTATGGACGGAATCGAGGCGCTGACAAGAATCCGTGCCGGCGGGGGTGTTACGCCGGTCATTCTTCTGACTGCGAAGGCGGAAGTGGAAGACCGCATCAGCGGACTGGATGCCGGAGCGGACGATTACCTGACAAAGCCTTTTGCCATGGGGGAACTGGTTGCCAGGATCCGGTCGGCCACAAGGAGAAAATCAGCTTACACACCGCGGATTTTTAAGATGGGCAGGCTGGTCCTGGACAAAGACCGGCAGGAGCTTCGCGCGGAGAATTCCATCCGCCTGTCCGGCAGGGAGAATGAACTGATGGAATATCTGCTCCTGAACCGTGACAAGGATCTTACACGTGATGAAGTATTCCGCAGGGTCTGGCCTGAGAATCCGGAAGAAGGGGAGGAGATCGTCTGGGTCTATGTCTCCTATCTGAAGGCAAAACTGCAGGCGGTCAGCGCGGATGTGGAAATTACGGGGAGCAGACAGGGCCCCTACCGGATAAGGAAGACAGCGTCATGATTCAGAAGCTTCAGAGAAGATTCATAAAGATAGCCGGCTTTTCAGCGGTCAGCCTCATGATTGTCCTCATGGTTCCCCTGAACATTTTTATTTATTTCTGGACCGGCTCCGAGCTGAAGAAGACCCTGAGCTATATCATCGAGGTAGGCGGCGTGCTGCCGGATTTTGCGGATGTGCAGCAGAAAGATCAGGAATCGGAGAACTTCCGGGCCTATATGCAGAAGAATCCGCCCCAAAGCGCTGCCGCTGAGGGGGATGCCGCCGGCACAGAGGCGGAGGGGGAGGATTTAAGACTGAGGCAGGGGCTTCATTTTAACGCGGAAAGCATCTATCAGCTCCGATTTTTCCTGGTAAAGCTGAACCGGGAGGGGGAAGCGGAGAATTTTACGCTGAACCATATAGCCGCCGTGGACAGGGAGAAGGCGGAGTCGATGGCATCACGCTACAGGAACCGTCTTTTTGACAGCGGCTATCTGAAGGAGGATGGGATAGATTATTATTATCTTGTCCGAAATATCGGGAATGGGGAGAGTGTCATCGGATTTCTGGACTGCTCGAGAGAGATGCAGACCTTCCGCCTTGAATACGGAAGTTCCATCGGCTTCGGACTTCTGATGGTTCTGACTCTCCTGATTATCATCTATGTCCTCTCAAAGAAGGCCATGCAGCCCTATATTGACAATATGGAGAGCCAGAAACAGTTTATCACCAACGCCGGACATGAGCTGAAGACGCCCCTGGCGATCATTTCCGCGAATACGGAGGTGATTGAGATGCTGAACGGGAAAAGCGAATGGACAGACAGCATCATGGCGCAGGTACACCGGTCGACCGGCCTGATCAATGAACTGATTACGCTCTCCCGCATGTCAGAGGCGCATGAAGCGGTCTTTGAGGACGTGGACCTGACGGAGGAGGTGACGGAGGCCGCGGAATCCTTCCGGACACTGATCCTGCAGCAGGGGAAAAAGCTTGAGACGGAGATTATGCCGAAGGTGACGGTCCGGGCGGAGCGCGCCTTCAGCGCAGAACTTATCAACATCCTGCTTGACAATGCCGCAAAGTATTGCGATGATGGTGGAACAGTGAGGGTTGAGTTAAAGAAGAAGGGGAGGGCCGGCGCTCTTCTGCGGGTCCAGAACGACTACAGGGACGGAGCGGACGTGGATTACAGCCGTCTGTTCCAGAGATTTTACCGGGAGGATTCCTCCCATAACAGCAAAAAGTCCGGATACGGGATCGGACTGGCCATGGCACAGACGATCATGGAAAGAGTGAAGGGCAGTATCAATGCGTACTGGAAGGACGGGGTGGTTACATTTACCGTCATCTATCAGTGAGAAACACGCCCGGGCCTGAGCCGGGACGGCCGGGCAGCGGACAGGCGTGTCTTTATGGAGGAAGGATATGGCATTTTTCAAAAACAAAGAGGACAAGAAGGTTATCATACCGGGTTTTGAAGAGCCTGAGGATAATGGGGTCGAGATCGACGGCGAGGTGATTACGCTCCCCATGGAGGACGGTTCCATGCAGTCCTTCCATGTGATGGACACTGTTGAATATAAGGGAAAGCAGTATATGGTCCTGCTTGCGGATGAGGATATCACGGTCGGCGACGAGAATACCAACCTTGAAGTAACCATTGTCCGCCTGAATGAGATCAAGGTCAATAAGGATTTCGAACCGGAGTATTCGGTGGAAGCGGTCACAAGCCAGAAAGTGCTCCAGGCAGTGTTCAGCATCTTCCAGGAGCGCGTATCGGTTGAAGGGTAAGAAGCGGCAGCCGCTGTCCGGGCACAGACCCGGCGCAGGCTCCCGTACGGTTGATAACTGAAGGGATGTGTAGTATAATTTTTCTGCGAAGTTTTTTTCAGTTTACAGAAAGCATCCCGAAGCGGAACGTTTTGACGGGGCGTGACGGACTGCCGCTGACGGCATGCAGGGACTGCTGATGGGGACTGACTTCGCAGTTGTTTATCGCAGGGTATGTCCGGCAGCGCCATCTGCCGTGCATACCCTGTTTTGCGCGATAAAGCACGAAGGAGGCTGCCGTACCCGAAGGAAGTCAGACAGTTGTTAATGGAGGAGGAAAGATTGATGAAGACCGGATGGCAGAGATTTCTGTATCAGCCCTGTCTGCCTCTTGGCGATGAGGGCAGGAGAGCAACAGGATCCAGGGACCATATCGAGCTGTCCCGGGCAGCCGCCTCGGAAGGAATGGTGCTTCTGAAAAATGAGGGCGGCATCCTGCCTCTGAAGCATGGGACAAAAGTTGCCCTGTTCGGGAAAGGAACCGCGGATTATGTGAAGGGCGGCGGCGGAAGCGGGGATGTGACGGTCGCTTATACCCGGAATATCTATGAGGGAATGAAGGTCAAGGAGCAGGAAGGGAAGATCGAACTCTTCCATAAGCTTGCCGAATTCTATGAGGGCAATGTCGCCGCGCAGTATGCCGCAGGGGCGGAGCCGGGCATGACCAGGGAGCCGGAAGTTCCCGCAGAGCTTTTTGAAGAGGCAGTACAGTTCGCGGATACGGCCATTTTTACGCTGTCCCGCTTTTCCGGGGAGGGCTGGGACAGAAAGACGGTGGTCACGGATTCCTATAAGCTGGATCCGGGTGAGCAGAGAATGTTTGACCTCTCTGCCGCCCTGTTTGAGAACGGGGATTTCTGCCTGACGGAAGCGGAGCGCAGGCTGGCTGAAAAGCTGTGCTCGGCCTTTGAGAGGGTGATTGTCGTCCTGAACGTGGGCGGTATGGTGGATACTTCCTGGTTTAAGGACAATGACAGGATCCAGGGTGCTCTCCTGGCCTGGCAGGGAGGAATCGAGGGCGGACTGGCTGCAGCCGACGTTCTGACCGGGGACGTCAATCCGTCCGGACACCTGTCGGATACCTTTGCCGGGAGGCTGGAGGACTATCCCTCTACGGAGAGCTTTCATGAGAGCGCTGACCATGTGGATTATACAGAGGATATCTATGTGGGCTACCGTTATTTTGAAACCATTCCGGGCGCAAAAGAAAAGGTCTGCTATCCCTTCGGATACGGTCTTTCCTATTCGGACTTTCTTCTGATGCCGGTCTACTGCCAGAGACTGAAGGATGAGATTGTTCTTACCGTAAAAGTGACGAATATGTCCATGATTCCCGGGAAGGAGGTTGTACAGGTGTACGCGGCGCTTCCGCAGGGGAAACTCGGAAAACCCGCCCTGACACTGGTTTCATTTGCAAAGAGCGGCTTCCTTGGCGGGGGAGTCAGCCAGGAACTTAACCTGAATTTCCCGATCAGGAATCTCGCCTCCTACGATGATCTCGGAAAAGTGCGCAAGTCCGCCTGGATCCTGGAGGAAGGCGATTACCGCTTCTATGTCGGCAGCCATATCCGCAGCCTGCAGGAAGTACCCTTTACCCTGCATATCAATGAGACGATGCTGATTGAACAGCTGTCTGAGAAGGCAGCGCCGCGTCTTCTGGAAAAGAGGATGCTTGCGGATGGAAGCTTTGAAAAGCTCCCTGTCTCCGGCTATGAGGCAGGGCCTTCCCTGCCGGAGAAAGCAGACTTTGCTGCAGGGGAAGGAAAAAGGCCCGTTGCTTCCTTCCCGGAAGGAACTGTTTTCGCTGAGCATGAGTCCGCCGGCGGACGCATACTGCTGGAGGATGTAGCGGAGGGGAAAAACAGTCTGGATGAGTTTCTGGATCAGCTGACTTTGGAGGAGATGATTGCCCTCCTGGGCGGCCAGCCCAATACCGGCGTTGCCAACACCTTCGGGATGGGCAACCTGCCCCGCTATGGCGTGCCCAATGTGATGACAGCGGACGGGCCGGCCGGGCTCAGGATCAGGCCGGAATGCGGTGTCACAACGACAGCGTGGCCCTGCGCCACTGCGCTTGCCTGCCCCTGGGACAGAGAGCTGATCAGGAGCGTCGGAGAAGCCGCCGCTGCGGAGGTGAAGGAAAACAACATCGGCATCTGGCTTGCCCCTGCAGTCAATATCCACAGAAGTCCTCTCTGCGGGCGGAACTTTGAATATTATTCGGAGGATCCCCTGCTGGCGGGATTGTGCGCCGGCGCCCTGGTGCGCGGGGTGCAGTCGCAGAAGATCGGAGTGAGCGTCAAGCATTTCTGCGTCAATAATAAGGAGACGAACCGCAAGGACAGTGATTCACGGGTGTCGGAACGGGCCCTGAGGGAAATCTACCTGAGAGCCTTCGAACTGATCGTGAAAAATGAGCAGCCTTATACGATCATGTCCTCCTACAACCTGCTGAACGGGGTTCACACTTCGGAGAACAGGGAGCTTCTGACGGGGATCCTCAGGGAAGAATGGGGGTTTGAAGGGATCGTCACCACAGACTGGTGGACGCACGGCGATCATCCGCTGGAGGTCGCCGCGGGAAATGACATCAAGATGGCGGCCGGCTATCCGGAGAGAGTGAAGGAAGCGGTGGAGAGGGGGATTCTGAGCGAAGAACAGGTCCGCACATGCGCGGGACGGGTCCTCAGACTGATCCTGAGACTGGCGTGATATTGAACGGGAAAAAGAAGATGGTAAAAACAATCGAGCAGATTCTGGAGGAGAACGCGCTGGCCTTCTCCCCCAATATGGAACCCCATTATATGGCGGAACTGGAGGAAATCTGGAATGATGCCTGCAGGGAGAGCGGGGGAGACGTGACGGACGCCCAGATCGATGAATATCTGGATGTCCTGAAGAATATGGGGCTGGTGATCCCTGTCCACAAAGAGCAGATCGAGCGGGAGAAGAAGAAGCACGCCCACCGCGTTCCGGATCCGGAGACGGTAAAAATGCGCAGGATCGCCCGGGATGACCTGGCCCAGGAAAAGAAGATGAGGGAGACGTCTCTCAGAGAGAAGGGCCCGGAAAAGGAACGCCCGGACCCGGATGCGGTATACCGGATTTTCCCCAGCCAGAACAAGACGGACCTTCCCCACAAGATTATCCTGATTCTGGACGTCCCGGAAGGAAGCGAGATTCCGCACCGGATTACCGGCGCCTTCACGAACCCCGAGCGGGCGCTGGATTTCGAGTACTACGACGGCGGTGAGCGGAACCATATGTCGAGGCTTTCCATAAACGGGGCGGATATCCGCTTCAGGAAGATCTTCTCCTGGCTGGGACTCCATCATATCTGTGTGCGCCTTTCCGGATCCCAGGAGAACGGCCGCTTTTATGTCTACCGTCTGAAAGCGGTGGATCCGCCCAGGGACGGCAGCTCCTTCACGGCCATGGAGGACAATTTTCTTCAGTATATGATCGAGCGGATCCGGACCTCCATCCTGCAGGCACCGGAGGAGGAAGTACCGGAGCAGATGACCCTGAGTGATCTGTCGGACATCGTCAGCTTCATGGACTGCTGCTCTGATACCCTGCCGGGAAATATCCGCCAGTGGGCGCGGAAAAACATCGTGCTCGCGGGAGGGGACAGCGGCAATCAGGATGAAAAACGGCACGCACGGCGCGCCCTCTCCATGATGCTGCAGGTGAAATGGAAGAGCTCCTATTTTGATCCCATTGACCCGGTGGAGGCCAGGAGAATCCTGGATGAGGAGCTTTACGGGCTGGAGAAGGTCAAACAGAGGGTAATCGAGACCATCATCCAGATCAACCGGACCCATACCCTTCCGAGCTACGGCCTGCTTCTGGCGGGACCTGCCGGGACGGGAAAGTCCCAGATAGCCTACGCGGTGGCCAGGATCCTGAAGATCCCGTCGGCAGTGTTCGATATGAGCACCGTGAGGGATCCGGAGGCACTGACCGGGACGCCCCGCATCTACTCGAATGCCAGACCGGGGCGGATCATGGAGGCGTTTTCCCTGACGGGCAGTTCCAATGTTGTCTTTGTGATCAATGAGCTGGATAAGGCGGACAGTGAGGGACAGAACGGGAATCCGGCGGATACCCTGCTGACGCTTCTGGATAATCTGGGCTTTACCGACAATTATATGGAGTGCCAGATTCCGACAGGAGGCGTCTACCCGATCGCCACAGCCAACGATAAGGACCGCATCTCGGAACCCCTGATCTCGCGTTTTGCGGTGATCGACATACCGGATTATACGCCGGAAGAAAAGAAGATCATCTTCCGCGATTACTCTCTGCCCAAGGTTCTGCGCAGGATGGGAATGAAGCAGGAGGAGTGCCGGATCCTGCCGGAGGCAGTGGACGCAATCATAGAGCTCTACCGGGACCGTCCCGGCTGCCGGGATCTGGAGCAGGCGGCGGAGCATCTGGCCGGAAACGCCCTCTATGAGATCGAGACAGAAAATAAGACAGAAGTGGAGTTTGACGCATCGCGCACCCAGGCACTGCTGAGCGGCTGACGGAACAGTAAATGTCTTACATAAATCCGGATGCTTACATGCAGGCATGACGCATCCACATCTACTGCAGAACAAGCTGTGGAAGCAGCTTCAGGGATGATACATCTTCCGGAACTGGGAAGGTGTACATCCCTTTGTAATATGGAACATGCGGATGAAGGCGGACATGCTCGGGAAGCCGCTCTCCATGGCAACGTCCGTTATGGACAGGGCAGGGTCGGCAAGGGCCTGCTCTGCCCGGGCGATCCGCTTCTGGTTTAAATAGCGGTAGTAGGTTGTGCCTGTAAACTGCTTGAACAGGCGGGTGAAATGGTATTTGGAGAAGCCGGAGAAACGCGCGGCGTCTTCAAGGCTCAGGTTTTCCGTGCAGTGATCCTCTATGTAGCTGCATACGTCGATAAACTTCTCCACATATTTTTTCTGCCTGGAGTCGTCGCCGGCAAAACGGCCGGAGGAGGAAGCGAAGCTTCGCCCGAGCAGAACAAAGATATCGATCAGGCGGGAATAGATGGAGGATTCGAAGAAGGAATCGCCGGCTTTATAATCCTCCATGATCCCCCGGACCTGCTGCAGAACGCGGGAGTAAATGTCAGGATACTGCTCCGGGGTTATGACCGCGACAGGGTAGATCATGGACAGGATGGAGCTGATCTCGCGCAGATTGAGAACCGAGGTCACTTCCGCCTGGATGATATAACGCTCTCCCTCAGACGGAAAAAGATGGTGCAGGACCGCGGGGCAGATGATGGCGATATCGCCCTCCCTGAGGACGCACCGGGCGTCATTGTGCTCAAAAATATACTCGGAGCGGACCGGCATCAGGATCTCAATCGGGGAATGCCAGTGAAGCGGGTACTCTTCATATTCGATATTGTCATAGATTCTGAGGTTCGTATTCTCCCGGTAATTTACCGTCTCATGAGTTCCGTTCAGGTTCTCGATCATATTTTTATCCCCCGCCTGCAGTGACCGGCTGATTGCTTTCTATCTGAGATCAGCATAGAATAATTGCGATTTTGTGTCAATAAAAAACACAGATTCCCATCTCTGACTGGTCAAATCCTTCGATAAAATGTGTGCTTCTCACAGACATTCCCATATGAGGTACAAAAAAACAGTGGCCATAATCCGGAATATTATGCAAAATGTCAAATGTCCGACATGGATTACCGCAATAATTTTGAAAAGGGAAGCAAGAATTTAAGAGATAAAGCGCGGCTCCGGTGATAGAGTGAAAACAGAGTTACGATTCACGGCCTGATGTGTGGAGGGCCGTGAATCGTAAAAAGCAGATAAGGGGTCCGCAGCCCGGCGGGACAGTGAGGACAGAAGTTAAAGAAAGGGAGGCAGTATGAACAGACAGGAAGCATATGAGCGCGCGGTGGAACTGGTATCAAAGATGACGCCCGCTGAGAAGATGTCTCAGCTTCGTTATGATTCTCCTGAGATCGCAAGGCTTGGAATTCCCGCATACAACTGGTGGAATGAAGCGCTCCATGGCGTGGCGCGGGCGGGAACCGCGACCAGCTTTCCGCAGGCGGTCGGCATGGCGGCGACCTTTGACGAGGACCTGATCCGGCAGATCGGCGACGTCATCGCCACCGAAGGCCGGGCAAAGTACAATGCCTATTCAGGCCGCGGCGACAGGGATATCTATAAAGGCCTGACCTTCTGGTCCCCGAATATCAATATTTTCCGTGATCCCAGATGGGGCCGCGGACAGGAAACCTATGGGGAGGATCCTTATCTGACCGGCACCCTGGGCTGCGCTTTTGTACGCGGACTGCAGGGGGACGGGGAGTATATGAAGGCTGCTGCCTGCGCTAAGCATTTCGCGGTTCATTCCGGGCCGGAGGCGGTCCGCCATTCCTTCGACGCCAGAGCATCGAAGAAGGACATGGCAGAGACATACCTTCCCGCTTTCCGCAGGCTGGTGCAGGATGCGGGCGTTGAATCCGTTATGGGCTGCTATAACCGTGTCAACGGGGAACCTGCCTGCGGCAGCAGGACCCTTCTGCAGGAGATCCTGCGCGGGAGCTGGAAA
>ODAI010070726.1_pt1 | contig 41935 bp, 34 predicted proteins | sample 1539321 | NCBI WGS metagenome assembly ODAI01 (sample SAMN02144231, study PRJEB22623) | gut metagenome | biome: sheep rumen | host: Ovis aries | place: New Zealand
ACTTCACCCCCGAAATAAAAAACCGTGAGGTAAGCGCAAAGGACAGCTACATTCAGGACGGAAAGTGGGTAGAGACCGAGCCTATGGAGATAAAGAGAGTATACAACTTCGATCAGGTGGGCGAAAAGGATATGTACCTGCTCCATCACGAAGAGCTTGAATCACTGGCACTGAATATAAAGGGCATCAAGAGGATACGTTTCTTCATGACATTCGGTCAGAGCTACCTGACACACCTGAAGTGTCTGGAAAATGTTGGTATGACCTCCATCGAGCCTATCATGTACGAGGGCAAGGAGATAGTACCTCTCCAGTTCCTGAAAGCAGTTCTCCCCGACCCTGCAAGCCTTGGCCCCAGAACAAAGGGCAAGACCAATATCGGCTGTATCTTCCAGGGTAAGAAGGACGGCAAGGATAAGACCTACTATGTATACAATGTATGCGACCATCAGGAGTGCTACAAGGAAGTCGGCTCACAGGCTATATCCTACACCACAGGAGTACCCGCTATGATAGGCGCTATGATGGTGCTGACAGGCAAGTGGAAGAAACCCGGCGTATACAACGTCGAGGAATTCGATCCCGATCCTTTCATGGAAGCACTGAACAAGTGGGGTCTGCCCTGGACAGAGAACTTCGATCCTGTACTGGTAGATTAATTCATAACACTAAAAGCGAATCGTTAGTGTGTTCATTAATTATTGGCATTCGCTTACACGTTGCTGGGGGACTATTATTTTGCTAACGTAAATACGTAGCTGAGTATCCCTTTGGCGGCGTGTTAAGGGACTGCTATATGGTTTCAAAACTATGATTTTTTTTGAGAGACATTTTCCTATATTATGCGAGCTGTTTGAGTCGGACTCGGTGGTATTTCTTATCATCGGGGCGATGTTTGGATTCCTGTTCGGTTTCAAACTAACAAACCGCAAAAGCAGGATACGCGCTGTGATCTCATGTGTGGCGGTATACGCGGTATGTGAGGGTATAGGCAACATCCCTATGCGTGTAAACTTTTTGCTGGATTTTATTTTGCTGATCGTAGGCACAGCTGCGCTTGGGGCTGTTTTGGGGATACTGCTGAATATGCCTGTTTACGGTTTTTTTGCTGAAAAAGAATAAAGATATCGTGCGGCGGCATGATAGGTATAAGGGAGGTCAGAAAGATGACTTTGTGCGAACTTGAAAGACAGCAGGAGATACGTTTCCCGCAGGCTTTCCACAGGATATACGACAGCGGTGCCATGAAGTGGCTGGAGCTTAGTCGGGCGGAGCTGAAAGCACGTATCAAGGAGTATGTCAGTGATACCACAGCATTTCTCATGCTGGACTGCGACTGCGAGATGTACCTTTTTGAGGAAGTACAGTCGGCGGCAGAGGAACTTGCACAGCTTTCACAGTGGCAGGTGGAGGACAAAAAGCTCCGTATAAAGGACGGACTTCGGATAGTGCCTTTTGGTCACAGCGGCGGCGGGGACATCTACTGTCTGCTGTATACCCACGAAAATGCTGAGCCTATGGTGATAAGGTACTTTCATGACAGCTACGAAGCACCTCAGATCATGGGTCGGGACTTTGACGAGTTCGTATACATACAGCTTCTTCTGGCGGCGGAGAACGAGCAGGATGTTGAGGACGAGTATTTCTGCAATAATACTGCGTATCTCAGCGAGAAGTATCGTGATCTTACAGAAGGGAAGTCCGCAAATGAGCTGACAGATGCACTGTCTGAGATCAATTTCGCTCCCGCGGACATATTTGAACGAATATGACTATAGTGCAGAAAAAAGACCTTGCAAACAAGGTTATAGAACGGCTTGAAGAACTGTACCCCGATGCGATATGTTCGCTGGAATATGCACAGCCCCATGAACTGCTGATAGCTACCAGACTTTCGGCACAGTGTACAGATGCGCGGGTGAACATCGTGACTAAGGAGCTGTTTGCGAAGTTCCATTCAATCAACGAATTTGCCGATGCGGATATAGCTGACATCGAGGAGATAGTGAAGCCCTGCGGACTTTACAAGACTAAAGCGAAGTCCATAAAAGAGATGTGCATACAGCTTCGGGACGAGTACGGCGGAGTACTTCCCGACACCCTGGAGGGGCTTACGAAACTCAGCGGCATAGGGCGCAAGACGGCGAACCTCATCATGGGGGATATATACCACAAGCCTGCGGTGGTAACGGACACCCACTGCATACGCATAACGGGCAGACTGGGACTTGTGAAGAACAAGGAGCCTGCAAAAGTTGAGGCGGAGCTTTGGAAGATACTTCCCCCGGAGAAGAGCAGTGACCTGTGCCACAGGCTGGTGCTTTTCGGCAGGGAGTATTGCACGGCAAGAAGCCCGAAATGCGGCGGCTGTCCGCTGAATGACATTTGTATTTCAAAAACTGAATAGACTGCAGTTTTGCGGGTATAATGATACCGAGGGTGACCTCGGTATTTTTTTATGGGGGTGTATGTATTGGAAGAAAATAAAGGTCTTGCCGAACTGCTGGGTAAGGATAAGGAGAGCAGAGCGTTTTTTGCATCCCTTTCCCCTGAACTGCGCAGGCTGTTGATGAAGAATGATGCGGGCAATTTCATTATGCTTCACCGCGCAGTCTCAGAAAGCGGCAGACAGACATTCGCAGCAGGGGATATGACCGACGGACAGACAGTATCAGCTTCTGAAAGAACGGGTTCATTCCCGTGTGGAGATGATATTTCCCGGGAAACATGGGAAAAGCTTGGCGGCAACTGATAGTATTACAAAAAGACACTTCCGCCATAAACAGGCAGAAGTGTCCGTTGATTAATACATTCTGATCATCCGGTTTACACACCAATTGATTTGGTGTAATATCAGAACTAGAAATACTCGGCGGTATCCATTCCTCGACGCAGACGGTGAAGGATAACATCAACACGATGATTCATTGTTATATAGCACTTTGTAATTGTGTGTTAATGGGATGACCATGTTATATATTGTAATCAGCAACATTATTACGCTCGGTGATCAGGGTGATGAGGTCACTTTTGGATATCGGCTTTGAGTAGAGATATCCCTGAGCGTAGTCAACCTCAAGATCGCGAAGCATTTGCAGCTGATGTTCTGTTTCAACGCCTTCTACAAGTATCTTGCGGCGCATCTGTCTTATCATACGCACGCTGCTTTCAAGGATTATCTGTCCCATCTGACCCTTTTCTGCACTCCAAAGTATACTCTTATCTATCTTGACAACATCAAAATCAAGTCGGAATATAGACTGCATATTTGAATATCCTGTACCGTAGTCATCCATAGAAAAGCGGAATCCCTGCCTTTTAAGGATCCGTACGACGCGGCTGAGTATACTGTAATCACTGGCAGCTATGGATTCGGTTATCTCGAAGTTTATCATTTTTTTGTCAATGCCGAAGCTTTCTGCTATCTCTATGATATGTTCAGCAAATGAGGGCTGCATACACTGCAGCACTGATAGATTAACATTTATGCATTCCATGCCGTTTTCTTCGGGAAATCCGCTGTTGATAAATGAGCATACTTCACGGAAAACATATTCATCAACTTCGTCGATAAGACCTATCTGTTCTGCTATGGGAATGAATTCATCGGGGAACAGGTTGCCCATTTCGGGATCATGCAGACGAATTAGTGCTTCAGCACCGTACAATCTGTTATCCTCGACGTAGAAAGTAGGCTGGTAGAATACCTCAAAATTATGCTGTTCAAGTCCGCGGGCAATAGCACTTTCAACAGCAGCACGTCGAAGCAGATAGTCAAGGTCTGAGCCTGTGAGGATGTTTTTATCAAGCTTATTCGGAACAGGGCTGTCCGCCATATACAGCGCATCACTGACACTTCGTATTCTTTTTGGTACATCAGCTGACATTATGAGTACTTTCAGAGGGATCTCATTATCGCCTATACGCCATGGCTGTTCAAACCTTTCACTTATGGTTTTTGCAAGCCATTCTACCTTTTGTTCGTCTGTGCCCATGACAGTTATCATAAATGTGCCCGGATTTGTGCTGTAGATATAGTATCTTGGCACAAGTGAACGTAGATATTCAGCCACAAGTCTTGAAAGTGCTTCTGAATTATCCGAACCTGTAGCACGTTTGATTATCTCGGTATTCGTGATTTTTATACACAGCAAAGAAAGATTTTTTCCGCTGACTAAATATGTATGCATATCAGCTGTGACAGCGCGGCGGTTATATATGCCCATGCCTGCATCCATGCGGTCATCTTCTATTTCGATAGCTACCATAACACCGAGAAGGGCTATAGCCTCTGAAAGCAGCTCAGAGCGGATGTCATAGTTTATCAGCTGTAAGCATATCCCGAATATCACCAGTATAAAGAAGTACAGCATAGCTGTTCTGCGTTTACGGTTCAGTGCACGCCATGAGAACAGCAGCATGAATATTGCCATGGTTATATACAATCCGCTAATGACATAAACTACCATCAGTCCCCAGTTGCGGTGATAAGTCATATTGCGGTCATAGTAATACATACAGTTTGTAGCCGGATTAAGAAGTACTATCAGTTCGATTATTATCTCGGGGAAGGCAAGGGCGATATAGCGTTTTCGCTTGCCGTTGAAATTAACACCGCACACCGAAAATACGTATAGCAGGAATATTGCGGGAACGGATGAGTGTATCAGGAAGTAAGAAAAATGTCCTGTTTTTACAAGTATCTCAGCTGTATGAGATATAGCAGCGCGGGAATTATTGCAGACTGCAAGTATCTCGGATATGCAGTTGAGGTCCAGCATTATAAGCATAGTAAGATATATTTTATTCTGCTGTTTGTCCGTACGTCGGTTAAGCAGCGTAAAAAGTATGCCGGTAGTGCCTATGAGCATTGAAGCGGCGTACATTACGATCTTTGATATGGTTATATATGACATTTGCTCCCTCCTCTTTAAAAGGATCTTATAATCCGGTCAGTCTTTAATTACAGCAGATCTATTTTTAAACGCTGTAGACTGACCTTATTTTATAAAATTATTATAACATATTATTACACAAAAGTAAAGATATAGAGGAGGAAAAATGAATACTTTTCTGATAATGCTGCTTTACCACAAAGATACCGAGGATATGTTTACCTGAATTATAACTTCAAACCGCTTTTATCGACCAAGATCGCTTATTTGTGTACAAAAAACTCCCTTGCCGATTATCAGCATGGGAGTTTTATATATTTAATAATCAATTTCTTCTGTTATGCTCTGGGCATAGCGTACACGGAAAACGTGTATTATCTGTGCAAATATTATAAACACAAGACCCAGTGCAAGAAGTATGCAGTTTACTATGATCAATCTGTCAGTAACACCGTATATCGCACCGGTGATCGCATAGTAGATACTTGGATCTTCCATGAAAAGACCGTCAAAATAGCCTGAGAAGCGTAAGTAAAGTGACGGTATCAGGAATAACAGTGAGCTGCAGAATAAGATTGTACCGATCCAATAAGGCAGATCAAATGGATGATGCCTGTCAATGTACCACATCATACCCAAAAGGCTCAGAAGTAAAAACAGACATATACCCATAGCCATGCCCATTTCAGGCACGATCTTCTTAAATATAGAAGAATAATGGCTGTCAGCCAGTTTCTTTACCATAAGTATATCAAAGGATGATATAACTTTCTTTTCAGCATTATCAAGGGTGTTGTCGATCAAAGAGTAATATTCCTGATCCTTTTCTATATTATTGGCTTCTGAATATTTCTCAACATAGTCGATAACATCAACTTCAAAGTCTGTAAAATCGTAATCAACAACAGGTTTTGAAAGAGATCTGCCGAACATATATTCAAGAGAGCTTCTCACAAGTTTTTTAGCAGTTGCAGAAACTTTCTTTTGGTCAAGACTCTTGGTATAGACTTCCTTGGGAATGGATGTTGGACTGGAGTACTGACCGAAGTATTCATCCAGTTCATTATACAAGGCAGTATCAGCTCCGCTTTTACTTATTGTCCAAACGTAATAATCTGTATTGAAGATCATAGTATCGCAGAAAATAAGCAGCTGCATGATTACTGCGGCAATTGTTGCGAATATGGCTAAGGTCAGCATCGGGCCGTAATGATATAATCTTTTCATTCCTTTCATTCCTTCGTCTTGACCTCTTTCCATTCAATATCCTCCAGCTTGCATATATACGCAAGTCGATATTCAGACATACCGAGTTTACCATTGTTCCAGCACGTATACATAGTAAGTCTGTCATCGTCTGTGGGATACACGTATTTGTAATCCTTCTCGTGGAAAACGACTCTTTCATTTATAACGTAGGTACACTTGCAGTAAACAGTCTCAAGTGTAACAACGTCGCCGATCTCGCACTTTGGCAGATTGTAGAAAAATGTATGGTTGTGACCTGCGATAACTACATTACCGGGTCTGCCTATATATACAGAACCGTTATACCAGCCAGCACCTGATTCCAGAACATACGGATCAGTACCGCTGTATACAGGCACGTCTTTAAGACCTGCAGCCTGACAGTTCAGCGTAGCATAGAAATCACCGTAGTAAGGATAGACAATGACGTGTTTTTCCTGCTCGCCATTGACCTCTACCTCGATCTCCTTTATCTGATCCGGAGCATCATCATCACGGTACTTGTTAAGTGTACGCAGATTTCTGACTTCCATTGGTGTAGCACCAAAAGCAGTGTCAAGATAAGGTTTATACTCTTTATAGGGTTTGAATAAAGCAAGAACAGCCACACTGCACAATATCGCCAATATCAAAAAGGGTGTGAGAACATAAGTGAATGTCCTCAACACCCGTGATGACGAAGTTTTATGCCTATGAGTGCGGTGTTCCGTCTTTTTTACGGCATCACTCATAATAATTCACTCCGAAATGTTTACTTTAAATCAAGCCTTGTTCTTCTTGGCGATCATGAATACACCAAAGCCTGCAACTGCAAGTGAAACTGCTGCAACAGCTGCTGCTGCGTTAGAAGTTTCAGTCTCAGCACCGGTAGCTGCTACGGGGTTGTCACTCTTGATAGTTGTACCGCTGCCGCCATTGTTGTTTTTGCTGCCACTGCCGTTGCCGTTAGAAGAGCTGTCATTACCATGCTTATGCTCAGCTGCAACAGAGAAGTGAGCGTCATCTACCTTAGTGATAGTAACGATAACATCGTGCTTTTTACCCAGAGCGATAAGGTCATCCTGAATAGCCTTCTTATCAGCCTCGGTCCACTCCTTACCGATAAGGATCTTATCAGCCTCAGTCAGATCAGCGGGAGCCTTATTAACTACCTGCTTAGCGCCGCCCTGGCAGTAAGGTGCAACATAAGTATCTCTGATGTTGTTCAGATCAGCGATCATATCATCATACTGAGCGCTTGTGAAGCAATCCTTATGTACCTGCAGGAAGTTATCCAGTTCCTGTACGTTGTTGGAAGGTACACCTGCTTCTTTAGCAGCCTGAACTGCTTGTTCATATGTTGCAGCAAATGCAGATACAGACATTGTTGCTGCCATGATAGCAGCAGCTGCAAATGCGGAAATCTTCTTGATCATCTTTTTTTCCTCCAAACTCAAATGATTTAAGGCATAGCCTTAACTATTCCTTCTTTGACACCATTAATGATATCATAAAACGTTTGAAATTGCAATAGCGTATATGTAACTTTGTGCAAAGTGCATAGAATTTTTTTAACCAATCTAATAGAATATAATAAAATAACGGTATTATTTTTTGATTTATGCAGTATTTTGTTAATTAAATATTATCAGATGTGGAAAATGGTGCCATTGGTAAACCATTTTTACCAAATACTGTAACTTCACCGTAGTTTGTCCAGTTATATCTGACAGCTTTAGGTGCCGGAACTTTTTCTGAAGCAACTATTGCTTTTCCGCCTCCGAGTGCAACATCTGCGGGGTGGAACACACCGTCTTCACCTGCTATCTCAAAGCCTTTTATACAGCCTTTGACTTCAAAGCCTTTTTCGGCATTGGAAAATTTGACCTCAGCTTTTCCATCTTTGAAAACGCAGCTTTCAAAGATCGGGCCGAAAGCATCTACGTCCATACCGTATACCAGCTTTTCAGCCTGAAGACAAAGTCTTTCACCAACAGGGAGTTTATCCTTGGGGTGAATCTCGTTGAATTCGCCCTTGTCAAGTATTACAGCTATACCTGTATTTTTAATAGTACGGAATGCTTTCATCTGTGCTGAACGTATCTTGCACCAGTGTTTATAGTCAGGGTCAGCGGCATAGCGGTGCATGGGGAGCTGTACCATTATAAAGGGCAGCGTATCATCTCCCCACACTTCGCGCCATTTTGCTATCAGTGTTGTCAGAAGTACGTAGTAGCTGTCGGGCTTGTGATCATCCGATTCACCCTGATAATACAAAAATCCGCGTATTGTATAAGGACATACCCTCATTACCATGTTTTCAAACATATTACACGGGCGGAAGGGATTGAATTCATTTTTTGGTCCCGGCCATCCGTATACGCCTATCTTTTCTTCAAGCTGTCCCCATGACATATCCGGATCATCTTTCCAGTATTCCTGTGCTTTTGCTAGCCAGTCTTTTTCATGCTCAAGAAAGCCTTCGTATTCGGCTTTCTGTTCTTCAAGGGTCTTGCCTTTTATGGTTTCCTCATATTCCTCTATGTAAGCGGATATGCGCTTGTCATTTTCAAGTGATGCTCTGTCCAGCCAGCATGAAGCCGATGTACCTCCCCAGTTGCATCCGATAAGTCCAACAACTACACCAAGTTCCTTTGAAAGCTTGCGTGCAAAGTGAAGACCAACTGCGCTCCAGCATTTTGAAGCTTCGCTGCCTGCTCTGCTCCATACTGCATTTTTGCTTTGTTCTTCAGCAGCCTCTGCTGATGCTACCTTTGGAGTGTAGTAGTAGCGTATCGGTGTATCTTTATCAAGTTCAGCAAGATATGAGGCGCCGTCCTTTGCGTTCTGTATCTCAAGCTCCATATTGGATTGTCCGCCAAGGAACCATACCTCACCAACGGCAATATCCTTGAAAGTCAGTGTATCAGTGCCGTCTGATACCGTCAGCGTCAGATCCTCGGCTGCTTTCATCGGAGAAAGCTCGCAACGCCATTTGCCGTCCTTTACGGTACACTCTGCTCTGTTATCACCGATAGCCGCAGTGATGAGTTTACCGTCTTCGCCTGTACCCCATACAGTTATGCACTTTTCGCGCTGGAGCACCATGCTGTCAGAAAACATCTGTGAACATTTCAACATTATTATTCCTCCCCGTATTACCCATTTTTATCCATACAAGATCATTTAATTACCCAAAGTATCAGTCTGGCAATAAGGTATACAGCCTGATACAGCAGAACCACCCAGCCGCCGCAAACCGTTAGTATAAACCCAAGTGCGATGCCGCTAGTGAAGCCTTCACGACCGTACTCCTTCGGGCTATTGCTGTTCCTGAGTGCAGGCGCTGCCCAACCTGAGTCGATACCGAATATGGCTGAGTGTATGCCCAGATAAAGCCACAGCACATAGTATATCAGCGAAATGCGGAATATCCATGTGAATATGAGCCCTATAATATTCAGCATCACGGCACCTCCCGAACGGTCATCCTTACTCGTCCCGATACTCTTGATCTTTCTTTTGATTTTACCACAATGATATGGTTTTGTCAACGTAAAAACGCCCGGAAAGCGTAAATTTTTTCGGGCGTTCATGTTTAATTATTTGGTCGGTCTTATTTAAGATCAAAGACCCTCAGGATTGTTCTTTATAAAATTCCAGCTGCTTGCTGTCATTTCATCAAGGGTCAGCTTAGCTTCCCAGCCGAACACGTTCTTTGCCTTGTCGGGATTTGCATAGCAGGTAGCTATATCACCCGCACGTCTGGGCATAACTTTGTACGGAAGTTCCTTGCCGCAGGCTTTCTCGAAGCTGTGAAGTACATCATAAACGGAAGAACCCTTGCCTGTTCCGAGATTCACCGCATCGCAGCCTGTATTTTCCATAACGTATTTCAGTGCGCACAGATGACCCTTTGCAAGGTCAACAACGTGTATATAATCGCGCACTCCCGTACCGTCGGGGGTGTCATAATCATCACCGAAGATACCAAGCCTTTCCAGCTTACCCACAGCTACCTGACATATATACGGCAGCAGATTGTTGGGTATGCCGTTGGGGTCTTCACCGATGAGTCCGCTCTCGTGTGCACCGATGGGGTTGAAGTATCTCAGCAGCGATACCGACCACTCGGGATCTGCCACACATACATCACGTAGTATCTGCTCTATCATCACCTTGGTGTAGCCGTATGGATTGGTGGCAGATGTAGGCATATCCTCGGTGTATGGAGCTTTGTTCACGGGACCGTAAACAGTAGCTGAGGATGAGAATACTATCTTCTTGCAGCCTGCCTTGCGCATAGCCTGTATCAGCAGGAGAGTGCCTGTGATATTATTATGATAGTATTCAACAGGCTTGGCAACGCTCTCGCCAACAGCTTTGAGTCCTGCAAAATGGATAACTGCATCGATCTTGTTTTCCTCAAATATCCTGTCCATCGCAGCAAGATCGAGCATATCAGCTTCATAAAAACCAAATTCCTTGCCTGTTATCTTCCTTATCCTGTTAAGTGCTTCGGGCTTGGAATTGGAAAAGTTATCCATAATAACTACATCATAGCCTGCATTCAGCAGTTCAACAACGGTGTGGCTGCCTATAAATCCTGCACCGCCTGTAACGAGTATCATAGCCATGTCAGATTACCTCCGGTAAATCATTTTAATTAATATATAATCATTATACCATATTCTGCTCATATTTCAATTGACAATTCTGCTAAAAATATGTGACTGATGCTGTTAACCGCGCGAGGGTATGTTCATCATCCCAAAACAAACAAAGGTCACCGAGAAACGAACAGCCGCTTATCGCTTTGTAAGTAACGTATTGCGTACCCGCGCGAGGGTTATGACAGCTTTTCTTTCAGCTGCTTTTCGATATTATCAGCATCGTCTGAGATTATCAGGATATCAAAACCGCCTGCGCTGAATATCTTTGCGTTATCAAGTTTGGGCATTTCATCGGGACGGTAATCGCGGAATGTGGAGATGCGGTCATCAAGACGCTGTTTCAGCAGTTCCTGACCGTCAGTGCCCTCAGCGAACTTTACAACGGATACCTCGTCTGCATATCCGCCTTCTTCATTATAAAGTATGGCGCCGTCACTGATGTTCTCAAAACCTGTGCCGTAAAGCTTTGCAGCGTATTTGTCATATTTCCCCTCAGACTTATGAAGCCTGCCGTCCAGGTTATCTCCGCTTATGCCTTCGATCAGTTCTTCCGCAGAGATATCCGCAGCTGCCTCTGTGCTTTCCGCCGAAGAGGACTTATCTTTATCTGCATTGTTTTTTGCGCTGCAGCCGCCAAGCATTATCGCAGCGGCAAGTATAAGTGCTGTGTATCTATTTTTCTTCGTCATAGTTGTCTGCCACCTCAAAATCTTCATATCCGTCTATCTCGTGATTTTCGTAAAGATATGATATTATAGTATTGTATATCACGCGTTTGCAGCAATCGGTAGGAATGCCGAAATATTCGTCCGCCTTTTTGGATAGTTCTTCTTTTATATGAACTCCGTCATTAAGATAACCGCAAAGGATATCGGCAAGCTGTTCTGTCGTTTCTGCGCTTTCACCGAAATTCTTGCATTTCGCAGTGTTGGCGTAGATGATCGGCTTGCGCATTATACCGGGAGATATCTCGTCGGGATCATCAGTGATTATAAGCGAAGCGCGGCTGATAAGTTCATCTGCATCGAAATCATCAGTAAGCAAGGCTATATTGTCGCGCTTCGGCAGAGCGCACGCTTCGTCATTTGTAACACCTTCAAATGCTATGGTGAAGGTGTATCCGCTTTCTGTCAGCGCATTGAGCATACTTTCGTTTTCCAGCAGTTTTTTGAAGCTGCAGAAGAATTCGCTGTCAGCAAAAGGCTCCTGCTTCACGGGGATATACCTCGCAAGCATTAGCATCATCTTTTCGTTTCCTGATCTGTCTTTCACAAGATCGTATGAGGTAAGTCCTGTCATACGCAGTACCTCAGTGTTCTCGTAGCCGTATTCAGGCTTTCTGAGTTCTTCGGCATACTCGCCGGTACCACAGAAGTACAGCCGCACATTGTCGTAAAGACGGTGATTCTTCTGCAGCGTCGGCATATCACACGGACTGTTCTGTAAAAATATGGTATTAGCATGGCAAAGGCTTGCAGCTGTATTGAGCTCATCTTCGTTTGTAGTAAAATTGGTCTTCATTACATCGGGTACGGTAGTTATGTAGGCCTGTGCATTCATGAAAAGAAGCTTGTGCAGCAAAGTGCCTTTGTATAGCGGCTTGTAGCCGTCTGCGATAAGACGCTGTGCGGCAGGGCTCTCCTTGTCTGTAAGATAGTAGCAGTACAGCTCATCGTGCCTTGTCATAGCGTAACGGAACATATCTTCCGCCGCACCGCCGCCATTTTCTGTATCATCTGCAAATATCCATATATTCCTGTTCTTGAACCACGCCCTGCTACAGCGATAAGCGGTCCTGAGTGTAAAGGGCATACCGCTGTATGCCGCACGTGCCATGGTCTGTCGGAAGTACCTTCGCTGCTCCTTCTCTGTCAGCGGAAGTGTTACCAGTCTGCCGCTTTCGGCACGGGCGAAATATCCGCTGCCCAGTGGGAAAATGCTGTCAGGAGCTCCGTTTTCAAGTTTGCTCCCGCGAGAACTGAACAGCGCTTTAAGCTCGTATTTGCAGCCTTTGAACAGTATAAAGAACCTGAGCTCATTTCTGCCCTCTGCGATAGGTACGCTCATATGGAACGTGCGCTTTCTTTCCAGCTTTTTTCCGAAAAACATTGTGGGCTTGCCTTTTCGGTCATAGGTAAGCTTGTATTCGCTGCCCGCGTATTCTGCCGTGACCTTTGTGCGGCGCTCACTGAAAATGTTGTCGAAGCTTCCGTCTATCTCAATATTATCCTTGTAAAGGTTAAGCTGTACTATCTCGATGAACATATTTGTGCTGTCTGAAAGGATTATGTCTTTCTGCACCGAAAACAGTTTTTCGCTGTTGTAGCTTATATCGGGGAAATAGTTTTCGTGACCGTGCTTCAGACCTAGCAGAAGACGCTTTTCTTCAAAACGGCAGTTAGATGTTTTGTCCAATATTCCGTACACATCACATATTACTTTGTCCTCTACGGGATGCAGTACCTTTTGCAGAATGTCCGTCAGATATTTTCTTTCTTCCTCGGGATATTCGTTTTTCACCAGACCTCTGTTTATGCACCTGATGACTTTCGCAGTTATGAAATGCTGCAAAAACAGTGGCAGTCTTCCGTCTTTACCCTTGCAGTTTTCGGTAAGGGGGATAAGACATTTTTCAAATACAGCTGCCGGGTTTTCTGCAGGAGTAGGCTTGCGGTCTGCCAGCCATGCGGTCAGGCGGTCATCGTAGTAGAATCTTTTGCCTTCGCACAGGGCATTCAGCATACATTTCTGCTGTGTGAATTCTCCTGCTTCTGTTTCAAATATGTGCTGTGCAGCAAAAGATGTACGAAATAATGTACACTCAAACGATGACGGAAAGCAGCTGTGATCCTTGTCAAGCATGATAATACCTGCTTTTGCTGACATCGGGAAGAAAAGATCCTCACCTCTGCCCACAAGTCTGCCGCAGGCGATATCTATGCTGCTGTCATTATCCAGCTTTGTTATCAGCTTTGAAAAATAGTAAGGATCTACCTTTGCGCCTGCACGCATAACGGTGCAGTGATCTGCATTGGCATATTTGATGAATGTGTTCAGCAGTTCGGCTTCACTCTTTCCGCCGATGTTTATAAAGGCTGTCATTCCGAATTCCGAAGAACGCTCCAGGTACAGTTTTTTTCTGTCGTCCTCGGTGAAGTCACCTGCGATGATGAGGAAGATATCCTTAACGAGTCCGCCCGATTGTCCTGCGATGTTTTGTACAGTGTCTAGTGCGACTCTGTCGGAAGCCCCTGCTATAAGCAATACAGAAAGCTTCATATCTCTTCCTCCTTTCTGCCGAATATCTCAGCTATTATCCTGTCGGTGGAATGTCCGTCACAGCTGCCCATGTGATATCTTACACATTTTTCCAGTTCTGCGGCAGAACGGTGATAAAGTTCATTTTCTATGGCATCAGAAAGCTCAGCTGCATTCTGTGCAACTGTGGTTGGAAAACTGTGATAATCAACATAGAATCCGCGCTCCGTATCGAAGTCGTCAAGATCGGGCGCGAAGAATACGAAAGGCTTGCGGTAAAGCAGCCAGTCGAATACCACGCTGGAATAATCTGTTACAAGTATATCTGCCACAGCAAAAAGCCGTTCTGCTGGGAAACCGTCATCTGGCTGCATATGCGGATGCAGCTTTTTGATAAGGTCCCAGCCGTTATCGGCGCATACTTTTTCAATATCCTCACCGCCTACCACGTATGGCTCGGCTGCGTTTCCGCGGAATGTGGGAGCCCAAAGCACTATCTTTCTGCCGACAGCTTCGGGGTGGGCTTCAAAGAATTTTTTCCTGCAGAGGTCATTGTACTTGCGGCTGTAATATATGTCAGTACGGCTTATACCCAGTGAGCGCACGTTATCGTATCTCTGGCGGAAAGAGCGAGCTATCACGGGGGCAACACAGGGTGCGCTTACCGTCCACAGGTCATAACCGCCGAAGACCTCACCTTTATAAAAGGATGGCACACAGTCTTCGGAATCATAGCCTGCTTTTTTCAGCAGTCCCCCAGAATGCCAAAGCTGTGTGACAAAGGTACCGCTGCGCTTGCGGCAGCTTGATACGGGCAGGAAGGTGTCACATATAAACACATATTCAGCCCTGCCGTAAGCTATCATAAAATCAAGTATGAATCTTACCAGCTCATGCTTTGAGCATTTCTTGAGATCAAGGTAAAACTCCTTTACGTGTACTCCCTTCATTTTTGCGACTTTGTGCCGCATCACACGCATACTGAACGGACAATTGTTGTGGTGGGCATCTGCAAACAGTACAAGACCTTTTTCTATCTTGCCGCGTGAGAAAATAAAATATATACATGGCAGGAGCATATTCTGCAAAAGCATCTTAGCGATCTGCCTGAGTTTCAGTTTAAGGCTCATGGTGAACTCCTTGTAAGTGATGTTATGTAAAGCCCGCAGTACTAATGGCTGTAACGGGCATATTCTTCCTTATACAGTATAACACAAATATATCGGGGTGTCAATCTTGCCCTTTGAGTATGGACAGGGTAGTTACGGTGAAGAGTATCAAGTTAGCAAAAATCAGTTAAAGAATCACAAAAAATGAACATTAATGCAGGTGTGTATTGTTGACTTGTAACTATAAATATGATATAATAAATACGTTATTTACACGGCAGAGATCTCTGCCGGACGACTTTATATCATGCGCCTCTGCGGCGCCACAATAATAAAGGAGGATTCATTAATGAAGATCTATTCGGTCAACGATCCCGAATTCAGAGAGTTCGGAAAGGTACTGGAGGGCTATGATACCAAGGAACTTATCGCGGCTATGAATGCTGTTGAAATGCCTGCAGATGGCGTTGCATACGAGCCCTGGATAGATTCTCTGGAAAAATGCGGCATATTCAAGTCCCTGGAGAATAATGCTTTCGGTGGTATGCCCATAGAACTCGGTATGTGCTGGGGTTATAACAAGTCACTGAACTGCCTTGAGTACCACAGGAACAGCGAGATAAACATCGGTGCGACAGATTTCGTTCTTCTGCTTGCCAAGCAGGAAAAGATAATCGACGGAGTGCTGGATACCGCTGATGTAAAGGCATTCCGTGCACCTGCAGGTGCTGTTGTTGAGGTTTATGCTACATCTCTGCACTATGCTCCCTGTCAGACTGAGGACGGCGGTTTCAGAGTAGCTATAGTACTCCCAAGAAACACCAATACAGATCTTGCCAAGGGCGATATAATTGATTCAGAGGACAAGACCCTCTGGGCAAGAAACAAGTGGCTGCTGGCTCATGCTGATTCTGCTGAGGCAAAGCAGGGCGCTTACATCGGCCTGAAGGGCGAGAATATATCTATCTGACCACTGTAACAGTGCAATACAAAAAAAGAAGCATCGCGGAGATGCTTCTTTTTTTGTATTATGGTTATCCATATTTTGTATTAAAGTCAGGCGAAAACCTTTTTGCCTTTTATCCTTGCTGCAAGTTTGGAGATATCTGTAATATTGAATTTACCGTCGCAGTTCACATCAGCAACGACCTGTTCGTATTCACCGATACTTCTTTTGCTTTTTATGTGGGCAGCGGCTTTTGATATATCGGTAACATTCAAAGTACCGTCACCGTTGATATCCCCGAGCCTGTTTAAGTACACATCTATATCGGAAGGGACATTATTTCCGTCGAATTCCATAACTCTGGTCACATAGCCGTCAGCTTCCATCTCGATCCTGTACTCAGTGTTGTTGGTGATTTGTGAAAACGGATCCGGGCTCCACGAGTAAAACAAATCCATATTCATTGGTGACGGGAACTGATCGCGGCAATAGATCACTTGACCATCGGAATAAACAGTTACCTTGATGAGTGAAACACCGTTGACAAGCAGCAGCATGGGATTGCTGTAATTTTCGCATTCTTCGGATCTTACAGCATACCTGATCTGTCTGTTGTTGTATTTCTCGGTAAACCTGGTATTATATGGAAGTGCTTCCCACTCGTATGTTTTTTCATTATATATCTCCCAGCCCTTTGACACTATCTTTCCGTTGTAGATATGATCAGGTACCTTTATATCTTTCAGCAGCGTGCCCTTATCTATACGCTGTGAACTGGGTATAGAGTTTACAAACGGCAGATTTTCGGTATATGTCACTGAATTGTAGCCCCTGTCAGTGATAGTAATCGTATAGTCAGAAAGATCGGTTATGTCGTAGCTGAACGTCAGGCAGCCGTTCTCATTGGGAACAGCAGGTACAGCATCGAAGAAATCATAGTCATATTTATCGGGCTGTATATAAAGTACATCATCAAAGAATGAGAACAGATCTGTGCTGCTGATCCTGTTTTTGGGTACAGAACCTACACCCGTTCCGGCAGGGATGATACTGCTGTTGGGATCCAGGTTGTTTATCGCAGTCTGAACGGTCTCAAAAGGTATACCCTTATTATCTCCGCTGCTGCTGCCGATTATGTATATTCCCTCGGGATGTTTGTCCTGTGCTTTTATAGTGAGTATCTTTCTGCCGCCTTTTTCAGCGATCTTTATATCGCTTACAGAGGGAGGCACAGTATCGACTGTTATGCCTAAAGACTTTTTCTGTGCAGTGATATCACGGTCACTGTGCATCGGTTCCATTTCGAGATCGAGGGTATAATCACCGTCTTCGGCAAAGTATACAGGGTCGAGATATATCTGGGATGCCTCTTGTGTGTAGATCGGGTTTTCGTATGACAGAAGGGGTATTATGCTTCCGTTCTGACCGGTCATATATGCTTTTTTGAGTATGCCTGTGCGTTTGCCGAAATAATTATAGCACATTATGTCAGCTATATCGTCCTGATTGGGTGAAATGAAATATCTGTGACGGGTAGCTTCATCCATCTTTTGGGATGCTGTTTCAAAGTCTTCGATCATAAATGCGTTAAGGTATTCGGATATGGATACCGAAGCCGGAAGGTAATTGCCGAGAAGCGGAGTTTTCATAACGTTTTCCATAAATTCCGTATTGCCTTCAATGAAATCATCACCGATGATCGGTGCAGCGTTCCAGTCACCGTGGAAGCCTGTTATCGGTACAGATATGTCTGAACAGTACTCAGCCCCGGAAAGTGTTAGGTAACCCTCAGCGAACCAGCCGTTTTTGAATATACCGTCAAGTGTGTTCACATTGTCGGGGTCAAGGGTCACATTAACGGTGAAGGTCATCTCACTGCCGGCATTTACGGATATATCATCCGTTGAAAATACTGCAGAATGTTCAAGTACTGCCGGCTTATCCGTGAGGATCGGTGAATATGTGAATTCATCATCTTCCACTGATTCGGATATCATTATAAGATCCGCACTCTTAAAGTGTACATCCTTGTCACCGTAATTATGCAGGGTAACATCGAAACTGAATTCATCACCCAGCATTGAACCGAGGCATACGGATGCATCTCCGTTGTTTGTCATGGTAACACAGCAGTTGCCCAGGGCATTCATATCCACCATTCCTGCACCCTGTCTTCTGGGAGAGTATGGGATGTCGTCAAGCATTACCTTTTCGGCGGTATTCATAAGCAGAGCCTTGACGAGTGCTGTCTTTTCACTGCCCGAGACCTTCCATCCCTTGTTTTCGATATACTCCGCAGCCAGTGCCGAACAGCCTGCCGCAAAAGGTGTAGCCATAGAAGTTCCGTCCATGCTTTCGTAACCATCATACGAAGCAGAAAGCACTCCCTGACCGGGGGCTGCTATCTCGGGCTTCAGTTCAAGTGTCTGTACACTGCCTATAGATGAGAAATCAGCTATACCCTTTATTTCATGCTCGGTATATTCATCAAGATCTACAATGATATGGTGATCGGTCTGGGCAAGCACTCTTTTGCTGCCGCTGAGATCTGTTCCTATGGCGATAAAATCAGGGTCATCAAAAAGCTGATTCTCTGAATGAAAATCATTATCGCATGAGCACAGCAATACACCTGCAGCACCTGCTTTTTTAGCGTTTAGTTCAGTTTCGTACAGATCATTCCTGAAAGAAACATTTTCTACCAGCACAAGCTTTCCCTTAACGTCATGGGCTTCTATCTCTTCTTTGCTGCCTGAACCGCAGTTTACAAATTCGTATTTAACTTTACCGTGTTTTTCTTCTGTCGCAGATGCTAAACAATATACTTTCGTGTCGTCAGCAAGTTCCATTCTGTTATACAGATCAAAGGATACACCGGTGGCTGCAACAGTGAAAACATCATCAAGAAAACCGGGAGTATCTATTATACTGCGGTCAACATCTGCGGGGTCAGATTCGGGAGTGCCGGAATTTCCTACTGCTGCACATACTACTACCCCTGCATTATCAGCGTTTTTCAGAACTGTTCCGTAAAGTTCTTCCTGATCGGTGCTCAGACAGTGCTGCCCGAAACTCAGGTTGACAACGTCTGCGCCCAGCTTTACAGCATCCTCAATACCTGCCACAGCTACAGAGTCATCTATAGAAGGTCCGAAATAGGGACTGTAATCAAATCCTGCCATGAATATAAGCTGTGCATCGGGCGCTGCACCGCTCATCATATCACCGTCATCGTACGGATCCACTCTGTTGCCCGCAGCTATGCCGCATACGTGCGTACCGTGGAACATCTCCTCGACATCACTGCCGACAGCATAGCGATCGTCTTTATTGATAAGTGATACCGCGTATGGGATCTTGCTGCTGCGATAGGCTGAGTCAGGGTCGATATCGAAATTCAATCCTCGGTTCTCCACAGCATTTTTGATATCATCCTTTGTGAGCTTTACGAAAGAATCGTCCTCGAAGGCTGAGAACATCTCATGGTCGAGGTTAAGCTCGGTATCAATAACAGCGATGACCTTGCCCTTGCCTGTGATATCCGTATCGGCGCAGAATTTATTTATGCCCGTGAGTTCACGGTAGGTCTGCATACTGGGTATCTGGTTTGTTTTTGATATCATTATGTCCTTTATACCGCTGAGCTTGCTGGCTTCATCTATCAGTTCACGGGGAAGTGTGCAGGCAAAACCGTTGAATACTGCATCATAAGTAAAATCCAGCTCTGCATCAGGGTATAGAGAAAGTATCTCCCCGAAAGCATTGTGACGCATATTTTCCAACTGCTGTACTCTTGCCTTTGCAGCGTAGGTATCAAGATAGTCCGCGCCCATATTTCCCGTATCGGCAGCAAGTACAGGGTCACCGTAAAGCTCCACTATGACCTGCACTATATCGTCATATACAGCTTTTTTCTCGGTGCCAAGGGCAGCTGCAGGAAGTATATACGATGTACCTACTGCGACTGCAGAAACTATTCCTGTTAATTTTTGTAATAATTTTTTGTTCATATTGTCACCTCTCAGAATAAAATGTAAAAAAATGGTGTTTATCATTTGAAAGACTTATTTCACAGAACTTTATACTTTATAAATTATACCTTAACTAATTATATTTGTCAATGATTATCCTGATACTTATGAAAATATTAAGAAGCCCCGGAAATGTCAGTCAAGCTTGCTATTGCTAAAATAACGAAAGTATGTTATAATGTCACTACAGGGAGTGATGAACGTGGACGAAATGTCTTTTTCATACAGGGTCAAGTCAGAGATCATCGAGAGGATAAACACCTCACAGAAAGCTGATGCCTGTCTTATGGGGCTGCTGTGCTGCTGTAACGAACTCAGCGACAAGGGTATACTTTTTCTTACCGAGAACACTTTGGTAAAGGATTTTTTCGTGCGCAACGTGTGCAGGATACTTAAAGACGATGCCGCTGTGGACGTAAGTGAAGCCGAGCGCCGAAGCGGTGTAACGCTTTACAGCCTTACTATGCCCGATAAGGAGCAGAGGATATATCTGCTTGACTATTTCGGTATGGATGAGAGCAGAAGGCTGACAGAGGAGTATCTTCCCAAGGATAAGTTCTTCCCTCAGCTGGCGGCAGGGATATTTCTCGCCTGCGGTTCTGTGAATGATCCCAGCAAAAAGTATCACATGGAATTCGTTATGCCCACGCTGGATCTCTGCAACGATCTGGGTCTGCTGCTTATCGAGCGCCATGAGATCCTCCCGAAGCACGTTGAGCGCAAGGGTGCTCAGGTCATGTATATAAAGGAGTCAGAGAATATTATTGATATGCTGACGCTTATGGGTGCTACAATGTGTTCAATGGAACTTATGAACGTCAAGATGGAGAAGGATGTCCGCAATAAGATAAACCGCGCCATGAACTGCGATAACGCCAATATAGATAAGACCCTGCGTGCTGCTGAGCGGCAGGTGGCTGATATAGAGCTTATAGATCAGAAGATCGGACTTTCGGCGCTCCCCGAACAGCTGAGGGAAATGGCTGAACTCAGGCTTGAGAATCCTGATTACAACCTGAAACAGCTGGGTGCCGAGATGAACCCGCCCATATCCCGTTCAGGTGCTAATCACCGTTTGCAGAAGCTTGCTGAAATGGCTGAGGATCTGAGAAAAAAGCATGACGCTGATCGAAGCTGATTTTTGCTCACGGTGAAAAAATGTTTTTCGTGTTAAGATGGTTTCTGCACTTGACAAAAGTTGGATTTGGGTATATAATAATATCGTTATTTATTTGACAAAGGCAACTTATTATAAAACGGTAAATTGCGGTCTTATTGTGAGTGAACAACTCAATACCGCTGACCATGACTCGGGAGGGCAGTTCATAGATGGGTAAGAACGGTAATATATCAACATCGGTCATAAAACGTCTGCCGCGGTATTACAGGTTCCTTGGTGAGCTTGAAAAGCAGGAAGTCGAGAGAATATCTTCAAGGGAGCTTTCCGAGAAGATGAATCTTACTGCATCTCAGATAAGACAGGATCTTAACTGCTTCGGCGGTTTCGGGCAGCAGGGCTACGGGTATCATGTAAAATCTCTCAGGGAGGAGATAGGGCATATACTCGGTGTGGATAAGGAATTCCCGACTATACTTATCGGTGCGGGAAATCTCGGCAAGGCGATCGCCATGCATATAAATTTCGCTTCCAGGGGATGCAGACTTGTAGGTATATTTGATGCTAATCCCCGCCTGACAGGTGAAACTGTCGGCAGCATAGCCATAAGGCATACCGATGAGATAGATGCTTTCTGCGAAGAGGAACACCCTGTCATCGCTGTGCTGTGTATACCAAAGGCGAATACACAGGCTATAGCGGATAAGCTTGTTGAGCTTGGCATAAGATCATTCTGGAATTTTTCACATTACGATCTTACCATTGATCACAAGGGCATCGAGGTTGAGAACGTCCATTTGGGTGACAGCCTGCTTACTCTTACCTATCGTACAAATCAGCTGGATAAGCCTGAGGAATAAGAACATATAGATGCAGCCCGTGAGAATCATCTCGCGGGCTTTTTTGTACCAGAAACGGCATACCGCAAAGGTATGCCGTAAGATCTTTATATTGATGATGTATACTGCTATATGAGTCTGCGGATACATACTATAGGCGGATTATACAGCTGGTAGTAGGCAAGGTCGGAGTATATTATGCCCACACTGCTGTTAGCAGCGTGTACTATCCTTCCGTTGCCGTTGTATATTGCTACGTGGGTTATACTGCTTATGCCGCCGTATCCGAAGAATATAAGGTCGCCTTCCTGCAGATCGTTATAGCTTACGGCTGTGCCGTAGCTTGCCTGCGAAGCCGCAAAATGCGGCAGAGATATGCCTATCTGAGCGTAGGAAAGCATAACAAGTCCCGAGCAGTCATTTGCGCGGTAGCTTGCACCGCCCCATACATACGCGCCGCCTACGTTGCTGCGTGCGTATTCCATAACTTTATTTATCTTTGCCTGACGCGAATCATCTATCGGCTGTGGCTGAGGCTCGGGTTCCGGGTCGGGCTCAGGTTCAGGCTCGGGTTCCGGCTGAGGCTCCGGCTCAGGCTGAGGTTCGGGCTCTTCCGTCTTTTTGGTTGTAGTTACCTTTTTCTTGGTAGTAGTAACAGGCTCGTTATCAGTAGGCTCGTCCACATCGGGTGAAACAGTGGTCTGCTTCGTAGTAGTTGCTTCATCCTCCGAGCTGTCGCCTGCGGTCTTCTTGCTGCCCTCTGTCTTCTCTGTTACGGGAGCGGTAGTAGTCTTGACGGTGGCAGTCTTTCTTGCTTCGGTGAGTTCTGAAGAACGCAGTTCCATTGCCGCTTTATCCAGCGCCATGGTATCCAGCTTTCCGTCAGCACTGTCAATGAGCTTTTTCAGCGTCGCTTTCTCTTTGTTCAGTTCTTCTCTCATTGTTGAGTACTGTGCTGTCTGCGCCTTCAGTTTCTCCGAGCTTTCCGCTATCTCGGCTTCTACTGCCTCTATCTCGCGCTTTTTTTCCATAAGCTCGTCCAGTGCTTCATCATCGTGAGAAGCTACGCGCTTAACAAGTTCAAGACGCATCAGTACATCAAAGAAATCAGAGGAATTCACAAGTACATTTTCGTATGAATTTATACCGCCTGCAACGTACATGGTTTTCAGCCTTTTCATGAATTCGGCTTTCAGTACCTCTATCTCCTTGTTTTTCTTTTGCAGATCATTTTCTGCCGCGAGCAGACGGCTGTCCAGATCTACCATAGCATCTTCATTTTTCGCAAGCTGTTCCTCTACGTTGTCGATCTTTGCTTTTACCGCAGTGTACTGAGTTTTCAGCGCTTTAAGATCGCCTTTCTGCTTTTCAAGCTCAGCTTCTGCCTCAGCTATTTTTTTATCAAGTGCCTCCTGCTCGGCTTTCAGCAATTCCAGTTCTGAACTGTACTCCTCATGAGAAGGGGCTGCCGATATGCTGAGCATATTCTCCTTGCTGCCCGCATTTCCGAACACGCCTGCTGCGAGGGTAAGTGCAAGACATATGGCTATGGCTTTCTTGACTGTATATTTATTGTTTATCATTTTTTCGGTCTGTCCTTTCAGCTGCCGTAGAACGTTATGGTTTGTAACCGTAACGTAATTTTTTATTTAATTATACTCAAAATCGGCAGCCTTGTCAAGTTAAATATTTCTGAACACGCGGTAAATAGGAGTTTTTCATGGCTTGAAATGCCGAAAAAGGTTACATTTCGCTTACATTGTGATGAATTTATGAAACTTTTTCGTTGGGATCTTTTTCAGTTTTTTTCAGGGTGCATCCTTTGAAATAGTGATCGAGTATCTCCTCGCATGAACTGCCATTCTCTGCCATGGTATTTGCACCGTACTGACTCATGCCGACCATGTGCCCGTATCCTTTTGCTGTAAATACTATACTGCTGTCATCGCACCTGAAAGTGAAGCAGGGTGAAGCTATACCGCAGGCAGAAACGAACTTCTGTACATCCACTTCAGTGCCGCATAATACTGCCGAAGTTACATAGCCCCGTTCATTTTTTTCTGTGACCAGCCATTTATCTTCAGTACCGTTTAAAGTAATGCCAAAGCATTCGTCTGCAATATCCCGCATTTCATCGTAGAAAATGTCAGCATCACTTTCGATCCCTTTAAGTAAAGCGTCACTGCCGCTGTCGGCAGGCTGAAGATAGGGTATGTCCTGTCCCCATGCACATAAAGCACTTTCTGTGCTGCCCGATGATGCCGAATGATAAGCAGCTGTCACAGGCTCACCTTTATAAGTAAGTATCCAAGGTGCTTTGCGGACTGCTTTCAGTACTCGGCGCCGCACTTTGTCATGATTGCTCCCGAAGTGATCCTTTGCCTCCTCAGGTGTGAAAAAACTCTGGTAGATATTGTCATCATCGCTGATAACAGCACCGTGCAGCGAGGGCGTGGGATCTTTCTCTTCGCTGAGGGTGCGGCGGTATATGTAGGTCCTTGCCAGTACAGCCTGTGCTTTTAGTGCCTCCTCATTGAAATCAGCAGGCATCTGAGCAAGCACTGCTCCGACGATGTATTCCTCCAGCGGGTATTCCACGACCTTGTTTTCATGGTTCAGATATACCCTGACCTTCATATCCTCATCCGTTTTCTTTATACCCGTGAATACAAGACACGGTATCAGTGCCATACATACCGTCAGCACAACAGCGCATTGAACATCAGCTCTCATCCTATGACCTCCCGGAGTAATGTTTGTCCGTATGTATTATATATATGCACGCAGCACAGCATATAGAACTGTTTTGAATAAAACGGCTATCCTCATATAGACAGATAAAACAGCCGTACATGACTCATCGTGTACGGCTGCAGCTATGTAATTTTAAGTTATGATCACTTTTCCTATTCTACTGTTTTATAAACGGTAAAGTCACCAGCGGACTTTCCACCTCTCGCTGAGCTTTTCAGCGCTTTCGCTCACCTGAACGGTTTTCTTTTCGATCTTTTCATTATGGCAAAGCTCTGAAAGATGCTTTTCAAATGTATCTTCATCAACGGGTATATCTGCTTTGCTGTCAGTCCATGAGGATACATAAGCCGCATTTGATATGGAGAGGGAATTGAGTCCTTCTTCACCGGGAGCGATAAGCTCTGCACCGTCAAGGATAGCATCGGCAAAGTTATTGAGTATCAGCGGATGACCGTCGGGCTCCTCAGCGGTAAATTCCTCATAGTCACTTTCAGGCCATACAAAGCCGTCCTTGCAGTTGAAGCAGGTCACACGCTCGTCCTCTTTCAGCTTCCACCATTTTAGCTTGCCGTCTTCCAGCACCAGCTTGCCTTTAGTTCCCGATATCTCAAGGCGGTTCGAGCCGGGAACTTCACCTGTTGTGGATATGAACACAGCGGTAGCGCCGTTTTCATATTCGCAGTAGATAGTAACATCGTCCTCAACACCTATGTTGTGATATTTTCCCACGGTGCAGAAGGCTCTTATACTTACAGGCATACCGAATATCCACTGCCACAGGTCAAGGTTATGTGGTGCCTGGTTCAGCAGAACACCGCCGCCTTCACCGTTCCAGGTGGCACGCCAGCTTCCCGAGTCGTAGTAAGCCTGTGTGCGGTACCAGTTGGTCACTATCCATACCAGCCTTTTGCGCTCACCCAGCTGACCGCTCCTGACTATCTCTCTTGCCTTTGCGTATATAGGATTCGTGCGCTGGTTGAACATTATTCCGAATTTAACATTTGCAGCCTTGGCAGCCTCATTCATCTCACGTACCTGTCTGGTATATACTCCCGCAGGCTTTTCTGTCATAACGTGTATGCCGCGTTTAAAGCACTCAATTGCGAGCTTTGGGTGGTCATAATGCGGCACAGCTATGAGGGCTGCATCAATAAGACCGCTGTCAAGCATTTCTTCTGCATTGTCAAATGCCTTGGCTGACGGGCATATATCACTTGCCTTGTCAAGCTTCTCGCGTACGATATCCGCGAAAGCAGTAACAGTTATCCTCGGGCTTTCGCCTTTCATTATGCTCCTCAGATGACCGCTGCCCATATTTCCCATACCAATGATACCAAGTCTGATCTTATTCATATGCCTGACCTCCTGTCAATTCTTTAAGTGCCGATACAGCTGCAGCAAATGCCGCCTGCGAGTCGGGGTATAAATATTTTCCGATGTTTGATTTTTTATCAGCTTCAAGATCTTCAAGTCCCTTGAATACCGAAAGATGAGGTTCTACCGTCAGCACCTCTCCCTTATACTCTCCCAGCAGATATGCTATCTCACCCGCACCTTTTCCTGCAGGTACCACACTGCCGTCTTCAAGTGCATCCTTGATGTGCATATATTCCACATAAGGCGAAAGCTTACTCCATGCCTCTTTAGTGTCCTGACCGCACTGGATGAAATTGGCAGGGTCGAATATACCCTTCAGCTGCGGAAGCGCTTTGTGTATCTCCAGACATTTATCTGCAGTATCGCCGTATATTCCTTTTTCGTTTTCGTGGCACAGTATGATACCGCTGCCCTCAGCTGCTTTGATAAAGCGTGTCAGCTTTTCAAGCACAGGTCCGATCTCATCGGTGCCGTAAAAACTGAAAAGCCTTAAATGCCTGCATCCCAGTATATCTGCGTTTTCAAGGCATCGTTTGAAGCTTTCAAGGTGTGGCTCAAAGTCATCGTTTATGCCTATCTTGCCGTAAGGTGAACCTATAGACCATACACCAAGTCCTTCTTCATCCAGCCTTTTACGTATCTGCTTCGCTTTTTGCAGAGATATATCTGCTATGTTTTCTCCGTCAACACCTCTTATCTCAAGCAGGCTTACCCCGTTGTTTTTCATCGCATCTATCTGCCCCTCAAGATCATTGGCTGCCTCATCTGCAAATGCTGCTATTTTCAGTTTCATAAAGATGACCTCCTTCTGTTATTTTCTGAGTATATGATATCATAATCAGATATGCATTACAATTGTTGAATTATTCAAAAGTATTGCAAATCGGGTCATTTTGTGGTATGATATAAACAGGGGGTGAAAGTATGGATATCCTGAATGAATTTACAGTCGGTGATATGTATATCCGCCATGCCATTGATGAAACTCCGGATGGCAGGAACTATGATCTTCATATCCATGACAAATGTGAGATATTTTATTTTATATCAGGCAGTGCCGAATACCTTGTGGAAGGCTCTGTATATCCGCTGAAAAAGGGGAGTATGCTCATCATGCGTGCGGGTGAAGCACACTGTATAAGGATCCTTCGTGCCGACAGGTATGAGCGCTATGCAATAAACTTTCCCTTATCAGCCTTTGAAAGCATAGATCCCGAGGGTATGCTGACATCCATTTATACCGCCCGCGAACTCGGTGAGAATAACCACTTTCATATGAGCGGGTATGAAGATATATTTGAGCAGATGTGTGACAGCTCGCTTGACAGCTACAGCAGACAGGTAAAGATAAAGGTAGGTATCCTGAGGATTCTTGATGCGCTCAATGATGCATCAAATAAAAAACATCATCCGCCTGCCGAAAACAGCTTTGAAGCGCAAATGCTGAGATATATCAATGAAAATCTGTTCGATAAGCTTACAGTTGACAGCCTTGCGGAGCATTTCTTCCTTAGCCGTTCACAGTTCGGCAGAGTGTTCAAAAAAGCCACAGGTGCTTCTCCGTGGGATTATATAACTGCAAAAAGGCTCATAACAGCCAAGGAAATGATAGAGAAGGGTTACACTGCAAAAAAAGCCGCCGAGGATTGCGGCTTCAGTGACTATTCATCGTTTTACAGGGCGTTCGTCAAAAGATTCGGAAACAGCCCTAAAGGCTGATAGTTAATTATTTGATTTTGATAAAAAATCGCTTTACTTTTCCCGGGAAATATGATATACTTATCAAGTAGTGTATTTTGATCTTTATATTTGCGGGAGGTGGGTAAATGGCAGGCAAAAAGGATAAGAGCTTCGTCCGTAATGTCGCTAAGGAGCGAACTTACCGAAATCAGAACGAGGAGTATGACGACGCTTATTTCAAATGGCGTGTCGATGAGACCAATCAGTATTCCTTCAACTATGTACACGATTCGCGTGAACATTCATATATGGCAGGAAGAGGTTTTATAAAACACGATGCTGATACTGCCGAGAGTGAAACTCTGCATAACTGTCTGAGGCTTCTTGGTGCTGTTATGCTGGTGATGCTGCTTTTTGATGTGGTCAATTATCTGCTGGCGATATATCTTAACGGAGGCACCTGCAGCGCTGTGTTTTTTTCAAACAGGTTCTCATTCGGAGAGGCTTCGGAGTATTCCTGCATAGTTTATACCTGTGTAAGTATACTTAAATACATAACGGCTATCGTCATATATCAGGTGCGCTCAAAGCTTCCGCGTAAGGTGGCTTTGCCTGCAGGCAGCGGTAATGACACGGCCGAATTCAGGGCAACGGCAATAATGATGCTGCTTCTGATAACCGTAATGGGAAGATTTGCCAGCTTCATACTTTCTACGTTCCTCAGCGTTGTAAAGGTCGATTCGGTATATATGTATATGTTTGACAGCAACGAGCCAATGATACAGGCGATGTCGATAGCTTACAACTGCCTGATAATGCCTGTTCTCTGTGAGATCCTTTTCAGGGGGCTGGTACTGCAGAGTTTCCGTCAGTTCGGTGATTCCTTTGCTGTAGCTGTGGCGAGCATAGCCTGCGGACTCGGTTTCTACGATCTTTCGTATATAGGCTATTCCATAATCTGTTCACTGGTAATAGGCGTATTCACGGTACGTTCCGGTTCTATCGTTACTGCTATTCTTATGCATATGGTGACTACCGCTGTGAATTACGCAGTGGTATATGTAGGGCTTCTTAACCGTGGCCTGGGCCGTATACTTGCGATGGCTGTCTGCGTGTTGATATGTGCGGGCGCACTGGTGGCATATACAAGGCTCAATTACCGCAAGGGCTGGAGCTTCAACTCGGATACTAATGAATCCGAGCTGACATTCACAAGGAAGATAAAGATTATGCTGTCATCGAATACAGTGGCTATGTGGTTCGTATGTGCGCTTGTACTGACTATAGTGAATATGAGGATAGGTCAGTGACAAGGGATGAGATGTATATGCGCAAGGCACTTGAACTGGCTGCACTTGCAGCTGATGAGGACGAGGTGCCTGTAGGCGCGGTAGTTGTTAAGAAAAGCACAGGCGAGATTGTTGGCAGAGGATTCAACAGAAGAGAATACGGACGTTCTCCTCTTACCCATGCTGAGATAGTCGCGATAGATGAAGCCAGCAGAAAACTGGGCGGCTGGCGGCTCATAGACTGTGAACTGTTCGTTACCCTTGAACCCTGTCCCATGTGCGCAGGCGCGGTGATAAACTCAAGGGTGGAGCGTGTAGTGTTCGGGGCATATGATAAAAAAGCAGGCTCCTGCGGTTCGGTGGTGGATCTTTTTGGTCTGCCCTATAACCATAAACCCGAATGTATCGGCGGAGTACTTGAGGAGGAGTGCGCTGCTGTACTGACGGAGTTTTTCAAAGGTCTGCGTAAAAGGAAGTTAAAAGTGAATGAGTAGTAGGATATGGTTAGTATTGGCGTGTGTATACGGCATTGTAAATCTGATAGTGTTCGGTATGTACGCCCTTGATAAAAAGAAGGCGGAGGACGGTAAATGGCGCACACCAGAAAGCAAGCTGATATCTGCCGCGATAGTCGGTATAATAGGTGCTTTGCTTGGCATGGTGGTTTGTCATCATAAGACCCGCAAGTTAAAATTTGCTGTGGGGCTGCCGATCATTTTCTTTACAGAGGTCATAATGGTGACAATGGTATATGTTAAGTTTATACTTCCCAAATAATAATTGCATTGGCTGTGCACGTAAGCACAGCCTTTTTTGTTGTGATTTTGTGTATAAAAAGATATTAATATATGTAGAGATAATCATTTAAATATATAACTTTCGGCTGAGTTTAAACAAAATTAAATGATATAAAGATGATATTTTAGCTATCATTTCGTAAAATCTCCGAAATGTACATAAAATTACTACAAAAATGACATGATATGCTATTGTATTATCGAAAAAGATATGTTATTATAACCATAAAGAAATGTTAGTATATTTAAATAAACATAGGTGTAATTAAATTGAAACTGTCAGGAGGTTAAAAAATGAAGAACGCATTTAAACGTATCGCAGCAGCGGCTGCATCACTGACGATGGCTGCAAGCATCAGTACTGGTATACTTACCGCTAATGCTGCTTACGGTCAGGGCGGCAACGGAACCGCCATAATGGAGTATCTTGATCGGGGTATTTACGCTATCAGGTCTGGTAACGGTATGTTCATCAGCTGGCGCTTCAACGCTAACGATTCAGATTATACCGAGTTCCGTCTTTATCGCGACAATTCTCTCATTTACACAAGCAAGGCGGGTCAGGCTACCAATTACTGGGATGCTTACGGCTCCGATAACTCGGTATACCGTGTTGATACTGTGGTAAACGGCACAGTTAAGTCATCCGATACCAGCAAATTCACATCGGGCTCGAATTATTTTGACATAAAGCTCAACAATCCCGATTCAAGCAAATATTCACCCAACGACTGCTGTGTGGGCGACGTTGACGGCGACGGACAGTACGAGATAATCCTGAAATGGGATCCCAATGATTCCAAGGATAATTCTCAGACAGGCAATACCAGCAAGGTGTATATCGACTGCTATACCCTTACAGGCAAGCAGCTGTGGCGTATCGACCTTGGCAAGAATATCCGCGCAGGTCAGCACTATACCCAGATGTCAGTAGCTGATTTTGACTGCGACGGCAAGGCAGAACTCATCACCAAGACCTGTGACGGCACTGTAGACGGAACAGGCAAGGTCATAGGTAATGCAAATGCCAATTATGTTGACAGCGCAGGTACCATTCTTACAGGTCCCGAGTATCTCACCCTGTTTGAGGGCGCAACGGGCAAGGCACTGGATACTATAGATTTCCCCGTGTCAAGAGGTACTGCAACAGGCAGCACAGCTAAAAGCACATGGGGCGATAACTACGGCAACCGCTGCGAGAGATACAACTCAGCTATCGCTTACCTCGACGGTGTTCATCCCTCGGCTGTGTTCGGCAGAGGCTATTATACCAGACTTACACTTTCCGCTGTAGATGTACGTGACGGTAAGCTTTCAAAGCGCTGGGTATATGATTCAGGCTTCAACACAAGCGATCCCGCTTACGGTCAGGGCAACCACAATGTAATGGTCGCTGACTTCGATAACGACGGCAAGCAGGAAGTATGCATGGGTGCATCCTGCTTTGACGATAACGGAAAATTGCTCTGGTCCACAAAGCTGGGTCACGGCGATGCTATGCACGTAGGCGATCTTGACCCCAACCGCGAAGGCATAGAGGTATTCCTCTGCCACGAGAGCGGTAATTACGGTATATCCCTCATCGACGGCAGAAACGGAAACAAGATCTGGCACTATGACGGCGACAAGGATACAGGCAGATGCTGCGCAGATAACATCTATGCAGGTAATACAGGTGCTGAATTCTGGGGCTCAAGACCCGCAGGCGCTGTATATAATACCTCAGGCAAGCAGATAGGCAGCAAGCAGCCCTCCACCAACTTCCTGATATACTGGGACGGTGATCTGGAGCGCGAACTGCTCAACGATGTATCTATCACCAAGATGAAGGGTATAGATAATTATCAGACAATATTTACAGCAGACGGCTGTGCATCGAATAACGGCACAAAGGCTGTACCTTGTCTGACAGCTGATATTTTCGGTGACTGGCGTGAAGAACTGGTACTTCGTACATCGGATAACTCAAAACTCCGTGTATACTGCACAAATACCGAAACAAGCTACCGCATGACTACACTGATGCACGATATGCAGTATCGTATGCAGGCAGGCTGCGAACAGTCATCTTACAATCAGCCTCCTCACCCCAGCTTCTATCTGGGCAGTGAAAAGGGCGTTCCAGCAAGACCCAATATCAAGCTGAACAACACTTCTCCCGAGCCTGTTAGCGGAAATCTAGTAAAGAACTTAACTGTCAAGGATTCTGCTAATGCTTCAGGCTGGCAGCTTGTAAACAGCGCTTACACAGGCAGTCTTATCTACGGTGACAGAGATTTCACCTATACTTCTCTTGCTTCCGATCTTCAGAACAGTGAGTATATCATGACAGCCTGCGACTCCAAGAACACTGATTCAGATCTTGCTGAATTTACAGTTGAAGAGCCTGTTGATGTATATGTAATGGTAGATACCCGTGAGGAAGAGGCTAACTCCGTACCCTCATGGCTGAGCAACTACTCAAGAACATCTCTGACCGCAACATCAAGCAACGATGTGACTTTTGTAGCTTACAAAAAGTCATTCAACTCAGGCGACAGAGTAGTACTGGGTACAAACGGCATGACAGGTTATGTAGTTAACTACACTGTATTCGTGAAGGAGCAGTCCACACCAATGGCTCCTCCTCCTTCCGTAAGCAATATCAGAGTTAATTACAACACTCAGTACCACCAGATCCAGTTCGTCTGGGATAAGCTTTATGGAGCTGACAAATATGGTATCGCTGTATACCTTGCAGGCAAGTGGAGAGTACAGACAACCAACATCACTACAAACAGCTACGTAACACCTAAGAACCTGACCCCCGGTATGTCCTACAGGGTAGCTATCGCAGCAAGGGTAAACGGTGTATGGAGTACAACTGAAGCTATCAATAATGCAGTAACTGTTACTGTAAGATAACTACAGCTTAGATGTTCGGTGATTATATACGACTTCCGAAAAAATAAGATAGAATATCAAAAGGGTCCGATGCATTTATGTGTCGGGCTCTTTTGTTTGTTGCGCTTAAACGAAAAGATCGCTGTGACACCAAAGTATCACAGCGATCTGTTGTTATATCTCATTTCTGTTTTCAAGTGCTTTATACAGTGTTATCTCATCTGCATACTCCAGCTGACCTCCGATAGGCAGCCCGAATGCAAGCCTTGTGACTTTTACACCAAGAGGCTTCAGCAGCTTTGATATATAGAATGCTGTAGCATCGCCTTCCACTGTGGGATTGGTTGCCATGATGACTTCATCGGCGGTGCCTGAGTTGATACGCGCAAGCAGCTCCTTTATTTTGAGGTCATCAGGTGATACTCCGTTTATCGGAGATATCAGACCATGCAGCACATGATATACGCCCTTATACTCTCCCGTACGCTCGATAGCTGTGATATCCTGTGGACTTTCCACCACGCATATCACACCGTGGTCGCGCCTGTCATCGTCGCAGATAGGACATAGCTGTCTGTCGGTATAGTTCTGACATTCTTTGCAGAGGTGTACGTTTTTATGTACATTAAGTACCGCGTTGGCAAAAGCTTCAGCGTCCTTGTCGCTCATACGCATAACGTGATAAGCCAGCCTCTGGGCGGATTTCATACCTATGCCGGGAAGCTTTGCGAACTGCTCGGTGAGCAGAACGAGAGGCAGTGCGTTAGTTTCAGCCATTTTTTAGAACAGGCCGGGGAAGGATACGCCGCCTGTCAGCTTCTGCATCTCAGCATCGCTGATCTCATCCAGGTTGTCAACAGCAGCATTGAATGCAGCCTTTACCAGATCCTGCAGATCCTCGATCTCCTCGGGATTAACGATCTCGGGAGCGATCTTCAGATCGAGAACGTTTCTCTTGCCGTTGATAGTAACTTCAACAACTCCGCCGCCTGCAGTGCCCTTGAACTCTCTCTGTTCGAGATCAGCCTGGAGTGCAGTGATCTGATCCTGCATCTTCTGAGCCTGCTTCAGCATCTGATTCATATTGTTGGAAGGACCCTTGCCCATTCCGTTGGGTACTCTTGCTTTCATCTTAATTAACTCCTTAATTTGATTTTTTTATATCGACTTCGATATCAAGCTTTTTAGCCTTTTCAAGCAGCCTGTTGATCGGGTTTTCCTTATCTTCGGGCGATACATTTTTTGCCGACTTAGCTTTGATATTGAAGGTCTGTCCGAAGTTTTCCTTCAGCACCTCACTTATTATGGAGTGTGCGTTCAGTTTTTTGAATTGCTGGAAGAAAAAGTCATTGTCTACAATTATGAACACCGTACTGCCGCCGATGAATGCATTTGATTTCCGTAAAAATCCACTTATGGCAGGATTTCTGCGGCTTATCTCATCAACGATGCCCTCCCAGTTTTTCAGTGGCTGTATCTTTGAAGGATCCATCTTCTTGAAATCGGGATCGGGTTCGGGCTTTGGCGGAGCTTCAACTTCCTGCTTCGGGATATCTGCCACAGCGCCGCTGCGTACTGCATCTTCAAGTCTTGCAATGCGTTTGAGCAGTTCACCGTCGGGCATACCGGGCTGAGATACAGCCGCAGGTGCAGCTTTGCCGAATGAGGAAGTGCACAGCCTTATGACGCACATTTCAAGTTCTATCCTCTTGGAAGTGCTTCTTGCCAGCTTGTCCGAACTTTCCTGCAAAAGGGAAATACATCCCAGTATCTCGTTCAGGGACATCTTATGCGCGATATCCTCTATACGCTTCATTTCATCGGGAAGACAGGTTATAAGCTCTCTGCCGTTATCTATTGTAGCCGCCAGCATCACGTTCCTCATTTGTTCGAGGAGCTCGCCTGCCAGCACTTTAAGGTCTTTGGACATTGAATGCAGCTCGTTTATTCTTTTTAGTGCACCTGCTGCATCCTTGTCTGCTATGCTTTCAAGTATATCAAACAGGTAATCCCTGCCTGCGATACCCGAAGCGTTCGATACCGTATCTATCGTGATATCATCCGAAAACGCCACACACTGATCCAGCAGCGAAAGCGCATCTCTCATGCCGCCGTCGGAAAGTCTTGCTATCAGTTCAGCCGCATCCTCATGGAGAGTGAACCCCTCCTGACCTGCGATATACGTAAGCCTTGCCACGATATCCTCGGTCTTTATACGGTTGAAATCAAAATGCTGACATCTTGATACTATTGTCGCAGGGACTTTCTGTATCTCCGTGGTCGCCAGTATGAACTTTACATGGGGAGGCGGTTCCTCCATAGTTTTCAGCAGAGCGTTGAACGCCCCCACCGAAAGCATATGCACCTCGTCGATGATGTAAACTTTATACTTACACATCTCGGGTGTGAACATAACGCCCTCACGCAGTTCTCTTATATCGTTGACGCTTGCATTGGATGCCGCATCTATCTCTATGATATCACCCAGTGAACCGTTATCTGCGGCTTTGCATATCTCGCATTCACAGCAGGGCATACCGTCCTTGCCGTGTTCGCAGTTCACTGCTTTTGCAAATATCCTTGCGCAGGTGGTCTTACCCGTGCCGCGTGAACCTGTGAACAGATAAGCGTGTGCTGTTTTACCGCCGATTATCTGGTTTTTAAGTGTGGTAGTGATGTGAGGCTGAGATACAACGTCGTCAAAGGTCTTTGGACGCCATTTTCTGTATAAAGCCTGATACACATTCTCACTCCCTTAATAAAAATCGATCCGACATATAGGCGTGCAGGCGAAACTGTAACACACGAAACAAACCGCTTAATGCTGCTCGGTTCCCCGCCTGACATGGTTCACAGCGTTTCATTGTACAGGACCCGCACACCCATATCTCGGATCGAATCCACGTCCGGATATCTGTTTCTAGTCTTTTTCCGCCGAGGTTTTATATACTTCGTCGGAGTACTTGTATATTATACCACACTTCTTTAGAAATTGCAAGTGTTTTTGTGATTTTTTTTCAAAAATATTTTTTTCAGTCTTTAAATACTGTTATACACTAATAAAACAGCCGCGCACAAGGGGAGGGAGCGCGGCTGTATATATGGTGAAGTGTATTTGCAATAGTTTACTGCAGGCTGTATTATCAGCCGATACCGAAGTACTCAAAGGGGTCTATGCCGCCGAATTCGTCGCCGTAGCCGTACTGATAGTTTCCGCGGCCGTCCATGTTTCCTCGGCCGTCCATGCTGCCCTGATCCTGAGTATCCTCGTTTTCTTCCTTTTCTTCCTCGGGCTTGGTCTCGTCAACTACTACACTGAGGGTCTTGTATTCGCCCTGTCTGTATACAGTTACATCGATAGTATCGCCCTTGGTGGTCTTTCTGATGGCAGCTACCATATCGGTAGAGGACTTTATTTCGGTATCGTTTATCTTGGTCACGATATCGTTCTCCTGAATGCCTGCCTTCTTAGCAGGGGAGTCGTCATTTACAACTCTTACCACAGCACCCTCGGGTATACCGTAGGACTGCATATCGCTGTTTACTGTCTCAACTGATACACCGATGTAAGGCTTAACAACATAGCCGTTCTCGATTATGCTGGTAACTATATCCTTTACAGTGTTTATAGGTATAGCAAATCCGATGTTGTCGATAGAAGCCTCAGTGCTTGAATTGCTTGAATATTTAGCGTTTGTAACTCCAACTACCTCACCGTACATATTGAACAGTGCACCGCCCGAGTTGCCGGAGTTTATAGCACAGTCAGTCTGTATCAGGTTCATCATAACTGAATTGGAGGTGGTTATCTGTCTGTCCATAGCACTTACTATGCCTGAGGTAAGTGTGAAAGTGAGTTCACCCAGAGGGTTGCCGATAGCTACTACGTTATCACCGACACTGAGGGCTTCGGAATCTCCGAGAGTAACAGTTTCAAGATCCTTTGCATCTATCTTCAGCACTGCGATATCGTTGCTCTCGTCGCTTCCGACTATCTCAGCATCGTAGGAGGTGTTATCGTATGTAGTTACCTTTACCTTGTTAGCGCCTTCGATAACGTGGTGGTTGGTAACTATGTATCCGTCATCGGTGATAATAAAGCCCGAACCGCTTGCTGCGGCAGTGGTCTTGTAGCCGAAGTAGTTAGTGGTTATCTCAGTGGTTATGCCGACAGTTGAGTTTACGTTCTTCTTGTATACCTCAGAAGCGGTCAGCTGATTTCCGTCTGTCTTAACTGTCTGTAAAGAAACAGCCTTCTCACCTGATTCAGCGGTCTTGATAACAGCTTTGGCAGGTTCTGAACTGCTTTCTGTACTGCCCGATCTCTCGGTATCAGCCTTAACTGATTTTGACTGCGAAGAAGCAGCGTCATTTCCGAGATACTTGAGTGCCGCAAATGTGCCGCCTGTACCGAGTGCACCGCCCAGCAGGCTGAAGCTTATAGCAAGTGCTGCTATGCGGAGCTTGCTGTTGTTCTTCTCGCGGGAAACAGCCTGTACTGCAGGTGAAGTGTATCCTGCGGTGTTGTAAGCGCTCTCGCTGTTTATTCTTTCGTTATCGTTTGGTGTGTAAACATTTTTGTTTTCCATGTTATCCATAAGACATACTCCTTTATGATCCTGCGGTCATCGCCGCTGTTTGTTTTCTATGGTTATTAGTATATTTCATTAACTTTAAAACTACTTTAAGCTACAATGAAAATGATTTGAAAGAATCTGAAAGTATCTATCACATATCTTTCATTTTACCACTTAATGTGAAAGCTGTGTGAAGATGCTGTCACCCGATGATGAAAAACGCAGATACCTGTAATATTCTTTGTTTTTTAATAATTTTAAAGCCTTTTCTTAATGCGGATATCACAGCATATATGCCGAAGCCTGACTTTGTATGCCTGTGTGAATATTCTGTAAGCAGAAAAGTGATGCTTAATAATTCTTCATTTTAACTTCTTATATATACTATTAATAGGGAGATGCAGATATCAGCGTAAAAACGGTGCCCCGCACTTATCATGCAGGGCACCGTTTTTAAGGAAGTTTAGAAAAAATATATGAAGAAAAAATATGAAGCATTCTCTGTTGATGTTAATATAATAACCCTGCACTGTGAAATCTGTGTGATAGAATACAGAATAATATCAAAAATCATATAACGATGTTTTTCTGCTTTATACCACCTTTACCGACACATTCACATATATATCCACAGCAGCCGTCAGTTCCCTGACATCGTACCTTAGCCGTATCCCGGGAAAACGCTGTCTTATAAGCTGAACTGTCCCGAAGATATCATCACCTCTACTAAACATTTCTTCCTGCAGACCGAAGCAGTTCCTTTCAAGTTCGTGTGCCGCCGCGGTACTTAGTCTGCGGCTTTGTTCCGGGTCAAGCTCGCGGTCGGGCCGTGCTGATACAGTTATATATGTGCGAAGTATCAGCCTGCCGTTTTCTATACTGATACTTCGCCGCCTTTTACAGCTGTCAAGCTCCGATGTGATATCTATCCCGTCTAGTTCAGTAACTATCGTTCCCTTTTCAGCCTTGCCCGAAAGCAGTGCCGCACAGAGAGCCTTGTCCTCATTGATGACGGTCATTTCACCTTTTGAAAATACTGCCGTTCCTGCAAGTCTTACTGACTTTGACAGCGAAGGCTGTTCGTCACCGCTGTCCGTATCGGCAACAGCAAGCACAGGCATGACGGCACAGCCCTCGTCTGAAAGAAAGCTTTTCAGGTCACAGCGTATTGTACGCGAGTATTCAGCGGAAGTCTTCAACAGGCTGTACAGCGCCTCTGCAGAAGTCTCTTCCTCGGTCAGCTTCAGCTCCATAAGCTTTTCAGCCTTTCCATCAGACATACATAACTCTGTAGAAGGACTGATATGCGTGCTCCCCGTCGCAAATGCGAAAAGCTCATCGTGTCCTTCTGCATTCAAGCCTTTTCCAAGACATATCAGCTGCAGGTGTCCGAAAAATAACTCTTTTCCTGTCTTGCTGCCTGCCGCAGCTATGGCTTCGCTGATAGTCCTGCCCTCGCTTACAGCCACAGCGATGTTTGCACCTGTAACATCAACTGCGGTATCCGAGCCCATTCCTGCAGGCTGAAATATCTGCAGTGATACCCGATATCCCTTTGCTGTGCGGTCTATGCCTATGGCATGAACTATCCCACGTCTGTCGATGCTTATACTCCTGCCGTGTGATGACAGCAGTATGCAGCACATGACAGCTGCTATCAAAAGGTAGAAAAATCTGTCGGAAGTCATTGAGATCTTTTTCATATCATGCCTCCGTTCCCCTGTATGCGGCTTTCTGACCGAGCAGTATATAAGCAGGAAGTATCACCGCTAATATTATAATAGGAGTGATCGGACGACGTGAGTATACCACTTTTTCCCAGCCGTAGCAAAGCAGCAGCGGAAGTGCTGCAAGCGCAGGCAGGATACCGCATATCATAGCGCTTGGAGCTATCCCTGTCGACGGACGAAATAACCTTAAACATCGTGCGGCACAGTGTACAAGCACCGTCAGCTTTACAAGTCCCGTGATGACCCATATAAAAAGGAAAACAGCATCGCTGCGCTCTGTTATCAGGTTCTCTGACGAAGCCGCCAGGCTGAATACAGGCAGTTTCCACAGCATACCGAAATTCCCGAAGACAGCCGTTGTCATTCCGCTTATTGCCAATAGTACTGCGGCTTTTGCTGATATGAAGAACTTTGCTGTTTTCTGCGGATCGCCGGAAATATCACCGCATAAGAAACAGAAGATCACCAGGCATCCGCAGCGTGAACTTTCTGCCATTACTGCCTTTCGTATATCTTTTGCAAGACTTTCCGAAGCAAGGTCGAATCTTGTGATATCCATATCCTCTGCTGCCCCCATAGCGATGATCGCCAGCATTATGATAACTCCTGCAAAGGCGATAAAAGCGGTGCGGCCTATGGCAGTGATCTCCAGCCTTGCGGAGCATACAGCTGCCAGTGCGATACACAGTACTATCATAAACCTTGGCATATTGGCAGAGAAGAAATAATCGGTAAAGTAAGCCAGATCTCCGATGACCCGGAAAGCATCATATAAAAAGTATAACATGAATGCCGCAGTCACTGTTATGCCGAAGTACTTGCTCCTTTCGTACGCAAGCCTGCACGGAGAACGTCCTGTACGGGCAGCGAGTTTTGCTGCAGGCACAAGCATCACAGCCTGCAGGGCAGTTGATATAACAGATCCTGTCATATAGATCAGACCGCCTGCTGTCCCGGGCGGAAAAATGGTCATTGTAGTGAAGCTTCTTGCGCACAGCAGTATGCATATGAGCGCTGAAGGGGATATCTTTTCTTTAGTCATAATCAGTCCGTTCTGTTGTACTTTTGGTTCACTGTAAAGATTTTATTTGTCCTGAATATTGTACAACCTATCTTCTACCCGTTACAGTTGAATGCCGTTTCGCAAGCTCGCGGAAACCTGCACGTGAGAATATGTCGGTAATACCGTGAGGCTGCAAAGGCAGCAAGGGAGAAGTGTATGGGGCGTTGTACTGTTCAACTGCGGAGATATTGAACGAAAGGAGAGCGGCAGCAACAGCTATGCCGTAGAGTCCGCCCAGTCCGCCTGCCAGGATAAAAACCAGCCGCAGTACGGATATCGCAGGGTAAAGGGATGGCAGTACGAATGATGCCGTCGCAGTCATGCCGACGACTATCAGCAGCGGTTGGGATACCATGCCGCTTTTAACAGCTGCATCACCGATGATAAGTCCGCCTACAATGGACACAGCACCGCCTACTGACCGCGGCAGACGTACACCTGCCTCGCGCATTATCTCGAATAATACCATTAGCAGCAGCATTTCCACCACAGGCGGATATGGGGTCGCTACCTCGGCTGCGGCAAGGTTGAGCAGCAGTTTCAGCGGGAATACTTCTGGGTGGAACATTACAAGGGCGGTATAAAGACCGGGCAGCAGCACTGCCAACAGAAATGATATATACTTTATCCACCTCGAAAATGCCGCATAATAAGGCTTTTCACAATAATCATCCATTGTTCTGAAATTATCGGCGAATACCGCAGGCAGCAGTATACAACCGGGCGTGCCGTCGATAATGACCAAAATTTTACCCTCGTTCAGGGCGGCACAGGCAGTGTCGGGACGTTCTGTCACTGTTACCGCAGGAAATACAGAACGGCTGTAGCTGTTATCAATAAAAGGCATAAGGTATCCTGCATTCAGGATAGTGTCCAATTCTATGGACAACAGTTTTTGCTTTATTTCTTCTGCGGTCTTCGGCTCTGCCCGACCATGGATATGTGCGATACATACATCGGTCTTTGAGAGTTTTCCGACCTGAATTATCTCAAAACGAAGATCGGCGGTTTTGAGCCTTCGCCTTACAAGGGACATATTAGTGCGCAATGTTTCGGTGAAGCTGTCACGGGCGCCGCTGATAGTCTGCTCGGTTTCAGGCGATGATACTGTACGTTTCTCAAATCCCTGTATCCCAAGGCAGACAGCCCGCGGCACGCTGTCGGTGAGTATCGCCGCAAATCCCGAAAACAGCAGTTCTGAAAGTGTGCCTATATCCGTGACGATCTGTCTGTCGGATGTCATCAGACTTCGTTTCTCAAGAAAATCAGCTACCTCGGCGGCTGTTCGTTCTTCTTCGGAAAATTCTGTCATGGGTGCGTATACAAGTTCAGCCAAAAGCTGAGAAGAAGCCATGCCCTCCACTGATAATACAGCGCACTCGGTTTTGCCCATTGATATGCTGATCGTGTTAAGGTCGGCGGTGTTGCCAACTGCGTTCCTGATGAGTTCAAGGTTCGTATTAAGGTCTGTCCGAAGCAGCTCGCTGTGTATTTGTCCCTGATCTGGTATTTTCATATTCCGTGACACCTCTTTCATGTTAAGAAGTATTTCACGGTTTTATAGGATTATTCACAGGCACAAAAAAAGAGGACAGCGAACTGTCCTCTTAAATGTACTGCATGATATTATTCCTCAAACTCACTGACCAGCTGAGCCACAGTATTCTTTGCATCACCGTAGATCATAACA
>ODAI011353777.1_pt1 | contig 41895 bp, 80 predicted proteins | sample 1539321 | NCBI WGS metagenome assembly ODAI01 (sample SAMN02144231, study PRJEB22623) | gut metagenome | biome: sheep rumen | host: Ovis aries | place: New Zealand
ACAGGAAATAAAGAATGAAAGATAAGATAACGCTTATTTGTCAGATATTGGAAGAACACTTTGGAGAGCCTTGTCAATACGATGGAATTGATAACTATATGCATAACAACAAAGAGATTGACAAGTTGTGTGAAAAGGTATGCGGTGATGTGAAACCACGTGAATGTTGGAGAGTGTATTTGATGCATCGAATTTTTATGAATGAAATTACGGACGGACTAACAACAATAGGAGAGAAAGAATGAAGTGGATTTTAACACAAAGAGAAGTGCTGATTAATGTTGAATCAATCGGAACAGTACACGTTTTAAAGAGAAGAAACCTAAAAGAAACACATCGATACGCAGTAGTTGCAGATTTAAATTATTTTGACGATGAAAGAGATTATATCTATTTGACAAACGACTTTTGCGTTGAAGAAAACGCTGATGATGTGTTCAAGCAAGTTATTTCATGGTTAGTGAATGATAAGTCAAGCAATTTATTGGAAATGGACAGAGTAGTAAACGAGTGGTAACGGAGATAAGAATATGATTAAAGAAGAAATTGAAAATAGTGTAAAGAAAATCGGTGCAATGTTAGATATGCAGACAGTTTTGAATGATGCAATTATGAAAGAAAAGGAATTGACTTTCGGTAATGGCAAGTTCAATCCAGATACCTTAATAAGAGCAATCATTGATGAAGTTGGAGAATTGAATCATGAACTCAAGGCTACATGGTGTTGGTGGAAAGAAACGCAAAAGCCAGTGGATAATCTGAAAGTTCTAGAGGAACTAGTCGATGTATGGCATTTTGTTCTAAGTAAACATTATCTGGTTGACGTTCCGAACGGACGACAAGGCGATATAACAGCTTTATTTTTAAACGGAATAAAAACATCAAGAGAAGATATGCTATACGGAAATGATCCAGTCGCTGAATTTTTTGAACTTCGCTATGAACTAGATGATGTTATCGCATTGACTTTCAGCTTAGGATTTGACATTGACGATGTATACGATATGTACATTACCAAGAACAAAATCAATTTTGAAAGATTGAAAAATGGGTACTAAAATATTGCCATGAAAAATTTAGATTTACTTTTATTACTTGTCAAAGAGAAGCAAAAGACCATCAAATATAGAAAACGGTCAGCTTCTCTAGCTATGGAAAATGTGAAACTGAAACGGCAAGTGTTCGCACAGAGAATAAAGATTGACAAGCTATACGGAGAAAAAACAAGCATTAGATATAGGAGTAATGTTAGATGAAGAAATACACAATTACATATATTGATCCCATCGGAAATATCTTTGTACATATTGCAAAGGCAGAGAATAAAGGAAAAGCATTAAACGAACTTTATGAACTTTACATGGATAAAGGAAATATCGAAATCACGAATATAGATAGCGAGGAAATAGAATGATTAATACAGTAACACTAGTCGGAAGATTGACTAAAGAGCCTACATTGCAAAAAACATCCGGCGGAAATTCTATTGTCAGCTTTAACGTTGCAGTCGGAAGAAATGCGCCGAAACAAGGGCAACAAGAAGCAGACTTTATTCAATGCGTGGCAATCGGAAAAATGGCAGAAAATTTATGCCAGTATCAGCATAAAGGAAATCTGATTGGAATTGTCGGAAGAATTCAAACTCGTAATTATGAAAATAAAGATGGTCAAAGAGTTTATGTAACGGAAGTTGTATGTAGAGAAATACAGTTCCTTGAAAGCAGAAATCAGAGCGATTATCAGAATCAGAATACAAATTATCAGCAGAATAATTATTCGCAGAATCAATCACAATACGAGCCACAGAGTGATGTTTTAGACATCGATTCAGACGATTTACCATTTTAAGGAGAGAACATGCAAACGCTTAGAACAGAAGATAATTTTTTAATCAATTTAGATCAAGTAAAGTATTTTAGATTGCACTCAATAACTGATTTCTATTATGAAATTTATGTTCATATGGACGATTTTGTAAATACGGTATACACAATCTGTGACACCATTCCAGAAGAAAAAACAGAAGTGGAATGTCGTAAATATGCAAATGATGTTTTCAGAAAATTCCAAGATTGGGTAAGCGATGATTTTCACGTATACGATATTTCGTGCTTTAAAGAATTTTTGTTTGAAGGCGATGATGATGGCGAATTTTACAGTTGGTTTTGTGGCAATGCTAAAGGAGAACAATTATGCGAGTGGTAAACGTTGATAAAGATATGGTGTTTTACTACCTCAAAGACAACGAAAACGTCTATGCTTTTGATACTGAAAACGATGATGTCGAAAATTTAACGGACGAAACAGTATATGAAATTCATGAAATTTTAAATAATGATAAATATGTATTTTTTATGATAAGGGAAGATGATTAATGAAGTCTAAGAACAGAGCAGAAGTAACAGGATCGCTATACTATTTTGAAGAACTAAAGAATGGTAGCGTTAAAGGCACTTTAAGATACTATACAGGACGAAAGGTCGGTAAACCGTATGAAAATATACGGTTTATCGCTCCGTCTAAAATAGCTAGTATTGTGACAGGACTAGCACTGCATACGACAATCAGAGTAAAAGGAATGCTACGTGATGATGGAGTTATTTTAGCAGACAAAGTGATGTTAGCTAGTGATTCTAACGGAAAGATGGAGAACGCAAAAAATCGCTTTGGATATATGCCGGAGGATGAATTGCCATGGTAAATAAGTTAAAGACATATATGCACAAGGCACTCAAGTATTACAGTCGAGAAGAATTAATAGATATGTTAGCAATTCTTTTAGCAGATAGTTTCGCAAGAGAATATTCCTACATTCATAACGGAGCGAAGAATGATCGTGATTTGTATTTAGGAATGCATGTGTATCTTTGCGGAAAGAATGCAAAGAATGCAGAGTATTCTAAAATCTTGTCAAAGTATATAAGTTTTATTACCGATGTTTTGAAAAATGAAAAAGAAAAATACAAGGTTGGTAAGGAGAACTTGAATTGAATTTAATTCAAATAGAATCGGAGAAGTTATGGCAGATACTAAAGTCATATCATCTGGTGGTGAATGAAATAAAGATTTACCAAGGAATGTATGACAGTTTTCAAGAGAAAATTGAGAGCATTCAAAAGCCAAGCGCAGTAAGATTTGACAAAGAAAAGGTAACAGGAACACCGACACCGAAAGACACGATAGTCAATGCCTTATATTCGGAACAGATGGAAATAGAAGAAAAGCTGAATGATGCAAAGGCGAGAAAGGCAGCCATTGAGGAATTGTGTTCCTTATGTAGTGAAGAAGCACAAGTATTCATTGAGGACAAGTTTTTCTTAGGTGTTAAGTGGTACGACATGGAAACGAAATATCATTACAACATGGGTACGATACGGAACAGAATTTTTTCCGAACTAGAGCATATTGTAATGATGAAACAGTATGACCATCAAACAAGCGTAAAAAAGCATTTAAGGCGAATTATGACAGGGGAATAAGTTTATATTCCCTTGCCATGAGTTTTTGAAAAAAGGCACTTTAAGACAGGAGAGAAAGTGAATGAAAGAAATTCTAGTTAAGTACACCCACGGAGATGGATGGTATCATTCTAAATTGTTTCAGTGTAAGGAATGTAAATATTTTGACGGAGAATATTGCCATAGTGAAGATTTGAATTTATGTTTAGAACCCGAAGGTTTTAGCGGAGCGCTTTTTTGTCCTCCAGAAGATTTCTATTGTAAGTATGCTAAAGGAGAAGAAGAATGAGTGAAGCTATTGTTGATGTCGATGATTTAATCATTTACAGAACAGATGGAATTGAGACAGGTGGAGTACGTGAATCGGTATTGTTGCCGTTAAAAAGCGTAAAAGGCGAATTAATCAGATGCAAATATTGTAAGTGGTGGCAAGATAAAACTGCGTACAGAGATTATCCTATATGCGTTGACTATGGACGTGAAATGAAAGCAGAAGATTTTTGTTCAAAAGCAGAGAAATACGGAGAAGAAAAATGAGAGAAGTAATCATTGGAATTTTAAGCACCGAAGAAATAGAAGCTGAAACTAAATTTTCTGAAACCGAAAACGGAGTTAAAGTAGAATCTCCATTTATGTATCGGAATATGGGAGAATTAATCAGATGCAAAGATTGTAAGCACTATGATAGTGAACATGAGGTGTGTTGTGTTTATGTATCATATCGGTTTACGAAAAATGCTGACGATTATTGTTCAGATGCAGAAAGGAAAGAAGAATGAGAAAGTATTTTCTTGAAGATCCAATCCATCCGAAAGGTGGTATCACAATCAATTGTGAAGATGATACAGATTGTGTATTCTGCGACCATTGTACAGATGTCTGGTGGGACTATTCCAATCTGATTTACATGATTTTTTGCGAAGAAGAACACGACCCATGGGATAGACCATGTAAGTTTTTTGTAGAAACGGAAAGAGAAGATGAATGAAAATAAGTTTTTTCGAGTTAATGTGTTTATGGCATGAAGGAAAGAAACCGAAAAAGGTTATCTATAAAAACAGAATTTTTTCTTTAAATAGAATACTCAATGACTATTGTTATAACGGTTCGCATTTGGTTAGGGAACTTTCGTTCGATTATTATTTTTTTGGTTTCATGGATAAAAAGGTACTTGAAATAACAGATATAGGAGAATAAATGGCAGAAGAAAGAATGATTAGAATAATGTTATCTGATTCAAATGGTAATCATGTTGCCAGATGGATTGAAAAAGAACAATTAAGAAAGTTACTGAATGCATTAGATGGTACCGTTCGTCTTTTAGATGAAAGTTATGAAAAGTCGTATATAATCGTGTTACGTAATCTTTTAGAAGAAGCATTAATTTATATGGGAGTTAAACAATGACAGATTATGCAAAGATAGTAACGGCAGTAGCTATTCTATTAGGAATTGTTGCTTTAACGTATGTGATTCTGTATGAAAAAAAGGCAACGCAATTTGACAAGTTTTTTGAGCAGACACAGAAAAGAATAAGTTTTTTGCAGAGGGAATACAATAAAGTTTTTGACGATAACCAAAGACTAATACAGAGTAACGGTATTCTGGAACAACAGAATAAAATTTTAGAAACACAACTGGATATACTGAAAGAAGGTATAGGGAATGAAGAAATATCCTAGCGGAAGTGTAGAAATGTACAACATGATAGATGAAGCGAAAGTTTTTCTATCAGATTGTTTCAAGAGAAATAAGCAATACGTGAATGTTGAAACGATGTCATATGAAGAAATGATATGCAGATTGTATATTGAATGTGATAACTTGTTAGTACGGAATGATGACTTGCAGCGACAGGTGAATTACGCAAAGCAGAATGAAGCGATAGCACAAAATGCAGTCAAGACAATTGATGAAGCATTCCAGATAGCGAAAGTAAAGATAATGGAGAATTACTTTAAGGAAGTCGGAAAGACGGAAGAATACGGCAAAATAGGGTTGAATGAAGCTAAGTATTCAACAGATTATATCGCCGGATATGCTACGGCAATAGGTGATCTGAATAAGTTTTTGAAAAGTGGAGAATAAAAAAAGAAGCCAGTCATTAAGACCGGCTTTTATTGTTCGATTCCTAATTCACGATACAATTTTTTCTCTTGTTCTCTTGTATCTGGAAGAAAGTAATCATATTCTTTGTTATCCCACTTGTAAAGTTTTACAAGCCAGTTACCGTCTGGAAGTGTGATTTCAAAGATAAGTTGATCGAAAGATAATTCTTTGAAGAAATGCTTTAAGATTTTGGAAAATTGTTTTCTAGTAAACTTTTCTCCATTGATAATGCCATCGGTAGTTAAATCGTAAATCTGGTTAATGGTTTCTGTTAATGTCATGTGTTTACCTCTTTTCTAAATTTTTGTTCCATCCGGAAATTCAAATTGACATACATACTTGCAGTCTAAAATCTCTGCAATAAGTTTTAATTCTTTGTCGTTAAAGGTTTCTCTGTTAAGTTTTGATGCTAAACATTGTCTAGTTGTTCCCATACGCTTTGCGAGTTCTGCCACGCTCATATTTTTAAATGCACATGCAGCTTTAATTTGTTCTTTTTTCATTGTGTTTAACCTCTTTTCTGTTATAATGGTATTGCCTAATGTAGTGGTTAGGTTGTCATGTGTTGGTGTCGGAGTAGTTAACCGGCACCGTTTTTTATTGTTCTCCAAGATAATCAAGATCATAGTTTTTCATTTCATCATCTGTAAGTTTTCTGGAGTAGTAAAGAATATTCCAGTATAAACGATTGTATTTCTGTTTTGGTTCTTCAAACCTTTCAAAGTCTTTAGGTTGTGCGCCGATATCGGCAGGTCTTAATCTCATACCGTATTTGTAAAGTTTTTCCATAAGTTTTACCTTCCTTTTCTATTCGTTCCAGTCATAATAACTTCCAATTGGGTTTTTGTGAAAATCCAGAATGTTTATGCTACGCATATAATTTCTTTTTTCTTCTAAGTTTTCTAAAAAACCATATTCACAAAGGATAGCACCGGCAGGGATATGGAAATCATCAGCCATGAAAGCTACTGGTTTAGATGGATTGATTGGATGAGATGCGATTATATCCAATACATCAAATACATCTTCGATAATGATAATATCGTTGTCAATGGCAACAAATCCATCATAATAGAATGTTATCGTTAAATCGTTAATATCTAAGTATTGCAGTAATGGTGAAGAATCGTAAATCAGTTCAAATAATTCTTGATCGTTGTTGTGTGTCATGTGTTTATACCTCCGTTTTCTACATGGTACTAAATAAGTTTTAGTATGTCAATAAATGTTTATACATATTAATAAGTTTTTATTAAAGTGTGCAGAGTTTAACGGCACTCTGCGAGCCGGAAGTTTTTAGTATCTAGCGACTTTAAACTCGTTTTCTCTGTATTTATCCCATTCAACATGATAGTTTTTAGTAGATAATAAGTGATCGTTTTCTTCATGGAATTTTTTAAGTTTTTCTAAGTATTCAATCTTTGCAGCCTTAATACTTTTTGCGATGCTCAAATACTCATCAGCCGTATAAGTAGATGGCATTTCATCCGGCAGTTTGTAATCTTTTCTAAAACTCAATTTATTAACATCGTTATAATTGTAATCTAAATAAAAGTTTTGAGTTATACCGCCTAAATAACGCTCGTTTAAATAACATGTGACAGTTAAATTTTGGTAGCTTGAGGTGTAAATGCTTAAATCTAACTTTTCATAACAGTTAAAGTTTTTATCTTTTTTCAGATATTCCATAAGAGTTTTTTCAAATTTAGCAAGATTTCTTTTAAAAGTGCGCTCGCCTTGTAAGCTATTTTCCAGAATAGATTTAATAGAGTAGTAGTATAAAAGACTTTTCATGTCAGAGTAATAGAAATTAATTGCTTGATCAATTGTATTGATTCCATCGTTTAATGCCTTTTCTTTAAAAGTTAATTGTTCATACTCTGTATCTGTTTTCTCAAACCATTTCACAAACTCATCCGGCAAACTGCCTTTATTTTGTTCAACTATTCTTTTGAACATTGGCATGTTTAACTCTTCACTTTTTTTCTGCATTTCAGCCTTGATAGTTTTCATTCTGGAATTAATCAATTCCTTTTCAGTCAGCAAGTTTTTTCTAATCATAGTTAAGTTTTCATGTGTTTTTGGCATAATATTTTATCCTCCGTTTCTGCCTTGTTGCTTTACACAACTATTAAGAATCAAAGTGTTTTTGATTCCTAATAGCTACATAAAGTAGCTAAGTTTTAAATTAATGTAATTGTTCCAGAATTGTAATAAGCCAGTTTTTCAGCAGCCTTGCGTAGTGAATCATAATTTTCATGCATGTTTGCATAAAGTTTATTATGTTCGATTGAAAAGTAAGATATTCTTAATTGATTATTGATTTTCGATAAAATCATTTTTCTGATGTAACCATTCTTTAAAGTTTCTTCTATTTCAAGCGCTTTAAAGTTTTCTGATCCGATAACATCGAGCCATTGATTGATGATATTCTCTTGTCTTTTTTCCTCTTTTTCAATCTCTGCATCAGTACCGAAAAAGAATATATCTGTTAATCTGTTATTTTCATCTGTAATAAATGGAAGTGTTAAGTTTTTCATATGTTTACCTCTTTATTCCCAAAAGTTTAATTGTGCTAACATTGTGCCGTACTCATCCAGAAGGTTACGTTTTCCGTTTAATTCCATGTAATGATCATATAAATAATTTGTATAGTCATCGTTTACACCGGCTTTTAATAAAATATCTCTGTTTGTTTTTGCACAACAACAAGGTTGTAAGCCGTTTTCAAAACATAACTCTTGAAGTTTTTTAAAATAGTAGTCCTTTTCGCCGTTTACTGTTTGAATTTTGTTCATAAAATCTTGTAGCGCTTTTCTCTCCGTTTTTGTCATAAGTTTATTTCCTCTCTTTTCTACTTAATCAAATATCTTGTATTGGTTTCAAAGTTTACGAAAAACATTCCTTTAAATGTTGTAAAACCTCCGGCGGATAGAATATCTTTTAAAGCATTTTCACCTCCGATAGGTGTATATATTGCGTTGTCATCAATAAAGCCCAAATAACCATAAATTGGATGATATAGACAGGCTTTTTTATTGTAGTAAGTGATCATTAATTCTTTGTTTAATTTTTCGGTTGTCATGTTGTTTGTCCTCTTTTCTATTAAGTTTTTGCGGAGTTTTAAGGCACTCCGCAGACCTTAAGTTTTTTATTGTGGAAGTGCAGCGAAAGCCTTTGATGTATAAGTTTGGCGACCGTACTTTTCATAGATTTGACTCATTGTTAAATGTCCTTTTTTTCTTCTCTTTGAAAAGCCGTTCATGTCTTTATACCATGCCTTTTTATTTTTGGAGTATCTAAAGCCTAACTCTTTTAACTTGTCTTTATGGAAGTAAGTTTTTCCGGTGATCCATAACCATGAACCGCACACGTCAATGTTCAATCCATCCAAAGGCATTAATTCATTGATTAAGTCAATATAATCAGATGCAGTTTCATCGGTTGTGTTTTCGGTTTCTGTATTGCCAGATTGATTAGAATTGTAAGTTTTCTGTTTTTGCGAGTTACGTTTACATCTTTCAAAGTGCTTTTCATACAGATTATTAATTGCCTGCATCTCTTCATTTGATCCGCCCTTATCTGGATGATATTGCATAGCGAGTTTACGATATAGTTTTTTAAGTTCTTCTAATGTAGTGCATTGTTTAAATAAGTTTTCAAAGTTTGTCATGTTTATTTTCCTCTCTTTTCTATGGTTGCTATTTATAATAGCTTTAAAGAATCAAAGTTTTTTCGATTCCTTAAAGCTAGCATAAGCTAGCATTTTTTATTTAAGTTTTACAATCAATTCAATATTTCCGTTATAGTATCTATAAATTTTTTTAATGTAGTTTTTAAGTTTTCTACTTGTAAACTCTGTTTGATCCCATGTTTTCCATACAGTGCCGGAAGTATCTAAAATCATTATTAAGTTTGAAACCTTTTCAATTCTGAATGTCATAAGTTTTTTACCGTCCTTTTCTATTTGTTATCATCTAAAAAGTATTGAATGTTTGTGTCAGTGCCTGCACTTGCAGCCGTTACTATTTTCAAGTTTTTAAAATAGTTTTCTACTTGTTCAGCCGTACCGGTATCGTTTAAATAACTCAATGTATAATCTAATGCGTTGTAATCAATATCAAAGTTTTCGATCACTTTATGAAGTTTTTTAATTGGATAAAGCGCAAGCAATAACGCTATATCAATATCCGGATTTTTCCATTTTTCAATCTCATTAGTAAAGTTTTCACTAACATTAGTTAGATATACAGTGTCATTTTCATCAACATAGACTTTAAATAGTCTGTTACATTGAGATTGATAGGATAATAGTAGTTTTTTTGTCATGTTGTTTTTTCCTCTTTTCTATATGCCGGCTTTTAAATAAGCCTTAATAGATTGATTAAGTTTTTTTAATCAGTCCATTAAGCCGTATTTAACGGCATTGTTTAAAACGGTAAATCATCAAAGTTTATATCATCTGTTTTTTGTTCTGCTTGCGGCATGTAAAGGAATGTGCTGCCGGTACGTTTTCCACGCTTGAATGTATCAATAAAGCCGCCGGAAAGGTCTGTCCTTGCGATAACGCTTTTTGATCCCACTTTACAGATATAAACGTTACTATCAAAGTTTACCGATAAATTCCCATATAATTGACTATCTGTATTGGTAAAATTAAAGTATTGAATACTTTCGTGTACATTGTTCAAGTGGTCTTGCGTAAAATGTCCGGTATTGCGTAAATGAACATTGTTATGTGATTTTTTATATTCAATAAACGTATTGAGTTTTTTCGCAATTTGACGACCGTCTAAAGAATCATTAACAGTAATAAATTGATCGTTAACAGTGCCGCCGGCTTGAGTAACTAGTCCTTTTATAAGACTAGTTAACTCAAAATTGCATTTATAACTAACCGTATGATTCTTTCGGTTTCTATATGCTGTTAAATTATCGTTGCTTAAGCACTTGACAAGTGTGCCGTATGTTGTTTGTGTTGTCATGTTTTTAACCTCCGTTTATTTCCAAAAATTTAATTGTGCTAACATCGTGCCGTATTCATCTAAAAGATCCCGTTTTCCGTTTAATTCCATGTAGTGGTCATATAAATAATTTGTATAGTCATCGTTTACACCGGCTTTTAACAAAATATCTCTGTTTGTTTGTGCACAACAATAAGGTTGTAAACCGTTTTCAACGCATAACTCTTGAAGCTTTTTAAAGTAGTAATCCTTTTCATCGTTTACTGTTTGAATCTTGTTCATAAAATCTTGTAATGCCTTTTTTTCTGTTTTTGTCATGTTGTTTAACCTCTTTTCTATCGTTCTTCTATCCAAATAACAGTACTTTTCCGGCTATATATAATCACGTTCGGAAAATAGTTAGATAATTCTTTATCGTATGTATAATATTTAACGATTAATTTAACGTCCGATCCTGTCATCGTTCCATAATCGAATGTTTTTTTACTTGTGTTTTTAATAACCTTATAAAACTTATCGTTTTCAATTTTTCTTTTGGTTGTCATGCTGTTTTATCCTCCGTTTTCTTTTAGGTTTCTACCTTGTGTCTATAAGGTATCATGACTTGTAAAATGTTGTCAACACTTTTTTATACATTAGAATAAACTTTTTTTCGGTTGTAATTTTTTCTTATGTCAAAACGTGACTTTTTTTCATGCGCTTATATGGTATATATATAAGCCGTGTAAGCGTGGATAATGCCGGCATAAAAACAGATCTTAAAACGCAAGGGAAAACAGACAGAAAAAAAATCAATGGCATAAAAAAAACCATTGAAAAAAATACAGATAACAAAACAGAGAACGGCAGCAACCAGAAGAACAATAACATGTATTAAAATAACTAATACGATATGAACAAACAAACCATAGGATATAAAAGGCATATCGTTTTATTTTTGGCATTAAAGACGTACTAAAAACGGCATAACCAATTTAAGACCAAAGTGGACTAAACAGATGGTCATGTCAAATATAATACGTTATACATTTGAGATACAAGTTGTATTGTTTTTGACATAACTAATTTTAAGGGAAAATCAGCAAATTTGATGGTTATGCCAAATCTAATACGTTATACATTTGAGATACAAAACGTTATAAAATCGACATGACTAGTTATAGTCCGGTATGGACTAAAACAAACGTTATGCCAAAGATAGGACATCATAAGGAATGAACCACCGTGAAGCGTGGAACGATAGTTAGTCCCCCCTAACCTAAGAAAATGCCTGGCTGTGGGGAACGGCGAGCGGAGAATAGAAAAACTAGGAAAAAAACGTATTAAAATGGGGTAAATCCTCCACTTTCCATATAAAAACATAGGATAAAATGGGTGAAAATCCCCACTTTTTAAAATTTTTATCTAGGACGTTGTGCTAAAATTGTATTTGTAAAGGTATGGGAACATATCTTTGAAGCGCTGACATTTTTTCGAGCAGCGACTTTCTCTCCTTTAGGACTACTTTGTTAGTCCTTTTTTTATGTCGGCACATAGGTCTTTTTTTATCTGTATTTTCTACTATGTGTCGGCATATGAAAAAAGAAACAGAAAAAGGTGCAAGATGGTACGCACGTAAATTCTATTCTTCAAGGGCATGGGAAAGACGGAGTAAAAGTTACAGACAAGCACATCCTCTTTGTGAGCGGTGCATGAAGAAAGGACGTATTGAGCCTAGCACTTGTGTTCATCATATCATTCATATCAACAAGCAGAACTACAAAGATGCAAATATTCTTTTTAATGACAACAACCTTGAAGCCTTGTGCGACAAGTGCCATTACGAAGAACATCACGGCAACGGTACATCTTTCAGTTTTGCGCCGGATGGAACATTGATTGATGATTACGAAAGCGAGGACATATGACCAAGAAAAAGTACAGAGAAATGATTATCCGTCAAATGCAAGAGTTGGGTATCTATCAAGAACAGTATTCACTATTGATCGATACACTAGCTGACATTTGCGAAAAAAGAGATGCCAATATGCGACAGTGGAGAAAGGACGGAATGAAGATGGTCGTTTCCTTTACCAACAAGGCAAACCAGACCAACAACATGAAATCACCTTATTTCCTAAACGACTTGCAGTATAACGAACAGATTCTTAAATATTGCAGAGAGTTAGGCATTAGTCCTTTGGGCATCAAAAAACTAGGCAATCCTATTAAAAGTGGTCAAGACGATTTTGAGGAATTTATGGCTTCTATGTAATGAAGTACTTAGACGAGTATCAGAAAGAAATTGATTGCGGTAATTCAGTAGTCGGACGATGGATGGAATTAAATATTGAATACGTCAGAAACGGTCTTGAGAACAAAGACTTTTTTTATGATCCGAAAAAAGCTGACTTTGCTATCAATTTCATTGAACACTTTTGTCACCATGTCGAAGGTTCTACATCACTCATTAAGTTAACTCCATGGGAGAAATACTTAATAGCTTGTATGTATGGACTAGTAGATGAGAAAGGTTACAGACAATTCCGAGAAATCATGCTAGTTATGGCACGAAAGCAAGGTAAATCACTAATTGCATCTTGTCTTGAATTAAAAACTGTATACACAGAGAAAGAAGCCGGAATGCAAGTGTATAATCTTGCGCCAAAACTAGAACAAGCATCAATCATCTTTAGAGTAGTCCAGAGCATGATTGAGCGTGTACCATCACTTTTAAAACGGAGCAGAAAAAGAAGAACAGATATTTACTTTCCATTTAATAATGCGGTTTTAAAACCAATCGCATTTAGTAGTAAGAAGTCAGACGGTTTCAACCCTCAAATGACCATCTTTGATGAATTCGCCGCATGGGAAGGTGAAGCCGGACTAAGAATGTATGATGTTATGTTGTCTGCCGGAGGTGCAAGAAAAGAGCCTATTTTCTTTGCTTGTTCAACCGCCAACTATATAGACGGTGGTCTGTATGATGAACTCATGGCAAGGGCAACACAAGTGCTGCTAGGAACATCAGATGAAAAGAAATTCCTACCGTTTATCTACATGATAGACGATGAAAAACAATGGGATGACATCGAGGAACTTAAAAAGGCTATGCCGAATTTAGGCGTTTCTGTTTCCTATGATTTTATAGAGGAAGAAATAAGCAAGGCTAAATCCAGTCATGCGTATAAGCTAGAGTTTCTAACCAAGTACTGCAACATCAAACAGAACAGTGTAACGGCATTCCTTAGTGCAAGTGAAATCAACAGAACAAAATGCGACAAACTACACCTTGAGGATTTTGAAAGATGCTTTGCAGTCGGTGGAATTGACTTATCACAGACAAGCGACTTAACCGCCGCATCTATCATTATCAAACGTGATGGAATTGATTACGTGTTTACTCAATTCTTTTTACCATCAGAGCGTATCAAGATCATGGAAGAAAGAGACAAAATTCCATACAGTCGGTTTGTTCAGTTAGGTTATCTCACACCGAGCGGAGAAAACTATGTTGACTATCACGATGTGTGTAACTGGTTTGAAATGTTAAGGAAGAAATACCGTATCTATTGTTGTGTTATCGGTTATGACCGTTATTCATCTCAATATCTAGTAGATGAAATGGAGAAGAAAGGCTATCTAATGGATGATGTTATTCAAGGTACAAACTTAACTCCAATCGTAAATGAATTTGGCGGACTAGTACGTGACGGAAAAATCCGAACAGGCACAAACGGTCTGTTACAAAGTCATTTTGCAAGTGTAGCACTTAAAAAGACAACCAATGACAATAGAGTACGTCCAGACAAAGTAGACCAAAAGAAACACATAGATGGTTTTGTATCGGTCATTGATGCTTACACCGTCAGACAGAAACATTACGAAAAATATAAATGGAGATTAGAAAACAAGAAGAAAGGATAGGAATATGACCAAAAAGAAAAGAAGCCTATTTGACATTATCTTTGGTCGCAAGCCGAAGAAAGAAGTCAATCTAAAGCCTTATTTCGCTTTATTGAATGGCTACAATCCTATCTACATTTCACAGGACGAAGGTATATATGAATTAGGACTTGCGAGGACTTGTATCCATTCATTAGCTACCGAATATGCAAAGGCAACACCTAGCGTTATTTCAAGAACGAACAAACCAAACGCAAGGATAAATTACATTCTAAATAAAAAACCGAATCCGTTTATGACACCTTCACAGTTTCTATATAGGTTATCTACTATCTATCTAGTAGAAAACAATGCCTATATCGTACCAATTGAAGATGATTACGGACGAATCATCGGTTTATATCCGATTCTGCCAAGCATGACAGAATTAAAGGAAGATACCAATGGAACGGTATATGTTTTGTATTCATTCTATGATGGAAACCAAAAGGCAATTGAATATAGCCGTGTTGGACATTTAAGAAGAATGCAGTACAAGAATGATTTTTTCGGTGCTAGTAATTCAGCTTTCAAAAATACGGCTGATTTAGTAAGGGCACAGGAAAAAGGTTCTGCCGAAGCAATTAAGAGTGGTAGCAATATCCGATACATAGGAAAACTGAATCAACAGATTGTCGATGATGATGACTTTAAAGAGCAGCAACGTAGCGTTTCAGCATTGAACTTGAACGATAACGAAACTGGTCTTTTTATTTACGATTCACGATGGGAAGAAATGAAACAGGTAACTTCCACTCCTGTTCTATTAGATGCAGAACAGAAGAAAGCAATTGACAATTCCGTATACACCTATTGGGGAGTGAATGAGGACTTTTTGCAGAACAAATATTCAGAAGATGTTTGGAATGCAATTTATGAAAGCAATATCGAACCTTTCTTAATTCAATGTGGAGAGGTGCTAACACAGATGTTCTTTAGTGAGGATCAAATGTTGGATGGTAAGGGAATCATGCTAACAAGCGATAGATTACAGTACGCATCGAACCAGACAAAAATCCAAGTCGCTAAAGAATTTTTTGATAGAGGTCTTATGACCACTAACCAAGCGTTAGCAATTTTGAATTTACCACCAGTCAAGGATGGCGATAAACGCTATATCCGAAGTGAATATATAAATATCGAAGATGTAGGTGGAAGAAAGGAGGTAGATAGTGATGAAGGAACAGACACAAACAAGGTCGATGGAAATACAACTGACACCAGTCAAGAAAGAGAACCGATTTAATTCTGACTATTACGTAGAAGGCTATGCAACAACTTTCACACCTTATCTTTTGTATCACGATATGGAAGACGGTGATGTTTATGAGCGCATAGATAGAAACGCATTCCAGAACGCTGAAATGTCAGACGTTATCTTTCAGTTTGACCATGCCGGACGTGTATTTGCAAGAACTAGTAACGACACAGTCTATTTAGAAGTAGATGACAAAGGGCTATTTGTCGCTGCCGATTTATCAAAGACACAGAATGCTAGAAATCTTTGGGAAGACATCAACACAGGCATGATTACAAAAATGTCATGGAGATTTACTATCGCAGACCATGGACAGACTTTTGATCCGTCAACAAATACCATTTCAATCAATCGTGTATCTAAGGTATTTGATGTGAGCGCAGTTTCTATTCCGGCTAATCAAGGAACGTCTATTTCCGCTAGAGGAAAAGAATTTGTCAAGTCATGGAAAGATGAAAAGCGCAAGCAACATACGGATAAAGTTAAGGAATTATTACTCAAATTAGAATAGGAGAAAAACTATGGATTTAGAAGCTATTAAGAAGATGAACCATGATGAAATCATGGCACGTAAAGCTGAATTAAAAACAACGCTAAACGCATTACTTGAAGATGAAAACGCAGATTTAACGGAGATTGAAGCAGAAATCAACGCATTAAATGAGCGTGATTCTGAAATCGCTGAAAAGGCACAGAAAAGACAGGCTTTATTAGAAGCGGTTGCAGTTGGCAACGAAGGAAAGGTAGTAGGTAAAACTAACATGGAAAATGTAAGAGCAACAATGGAATACCGTAAGGCATTCATGAACTATGTTCAGAATGGCAAGGTATCTGACATTTTAGTATTCCAGCGTAATAACGACCAAGTTGAAAGCACAGATTTAGGTGTATTACTTCCAGAAACAATTGTTCAGTCAATTATGACAGGACTTGAGAAAAAATACGGACAGTTATATGACAAGGTACGTAAGACTAACATTAAAGGTGGTGTAAAATATCCGATTGGATCATTTGAAGCCACCTTTAGACGTATTACAGAGTTAACTGTATCTGAAAGACAGGCAGTAGGTGGAGTTACCGATTATGTACAGTTTACTTATAACATCGGTGAAATCCGTATTGCCAAGACTTTATTACAACAGGTATTAACTGTTCCGGCATTTGAACAGAAAGTAGCTGAAACAATCATCAAAGCATACCGCAAGGCTATGGATAAAGAAATCATGACAGGTGATGCTTCTAATAACGAAATGGAAGGTATCTTAACAGAAGCCGCTAAGACACAGTCACGCATTCCTTCTGCTAACATCATTGAATTTACAGAGAAGGAAATGGCAGATTGGAAATCATGGCAGAAGAAACTGTTTGCAGTAATTCCTTTATCATTACGTGGTGAAGGCTTTGAATTTGTCATGACACCGCATACATACGAATCCAACATCAAGACATTGGCAGATGATAACAACCGTCCAGTTTACGCTGAAACATACAATCCAATTGATGGAACAGAAGTAGCACGTTTCAAAGGCAAGGAAGTTACATTTGTTGAAGACGATATTCTGAAAAACTTTGATGATGCAACTAACGGACAGTACTTTGGTATGTACTGGGTTCCACAGAACGCATACGCAATCAACTCCAACATGCAGTTTAACGTGGTGCATTATTTTGACCACGAAACTAACCAGTATGTTGATAAGGCATTAGTTATCAACGATGGTAAAGTACTTGATCCTAAATATCTGTATCTGTTAAAGAAGAAAGTTAGCGGATAAGAATGAAGCTGAAAGTAGTATCCGAGTTTTGCGACAAATACACGGATCAACTTTATAAAATCGGTGAAGAAATCGAAGTAGACGAAGCTAGAGGGAATGAATTGCTTTCTTCTAGCTTTTCTCTTGTTGAACCGATTGAAGAAGAAAAGAAAGAAAAAGATACAGAGAAACCTAAAAAGAAAAGAACTAAAAAAGCTAAGGAATAGGCGGTGTTGCCAATGGCATTAATAGATGATGTCAGAACGTCTTTGCGAATTAAGTCAATGGCTTATGATGATGATATTAATATCTATATCCAGTCATGCCTATACGATTTAGAACGCTTGAATATCGTTACAACAGACACTGATAGTACAGAAGCAACAGTCTATACTCCAGAAGTAAAAACGGCGGTTATTGCATATGTAAAAAGTCAATTCGGAAACGGTAATGAAGATAAGAAGAAACTTTGGTTTGAAACTTACGAAAAATTGCGTTTGACCATGTTCTTGGATAAGTCAAAAAAGAAGGTGTAATTCATGGCATATGAATATACCAGACGGAATGATTTATTTGAGGACGTAGCTTATCTATGTAAGAAGAAAACCGAAATCGATGAAAATGGTGTTGCCATCGAAACAGGATATGAAGAAAGAGAAATCTTCTGCCGTGTAGGTGGTGTATACCAGAAGGAATTTTTTGATGCTTACCAAAGTGGTATAAAGGCACAATGGTATATGATCGTATCTTCTTTTGACTACAACGGAGAAGAAATCGTCAAATACAACGGTCAATACTACAACCTATACCGAAAATATCCACAACAGGATGATACATGGGAACTCTATCTAAGAGAGGACGTTGGAACATGGAACAGCGATTAGCTTTAGTACAGAGAATGACAGAACTCTTAGGGGAAGGGAAATTCATTTACGGTGGTTATAAGAAACAACCTACTTTGCCATACGGCAATTATGCCATTGAACGGTCTGATAACTACTTTGCAGACGATCATGTATATTTTCCGATAAAACATTACATTATGCGTGTTGTTACTCCGTATAAGGACTTTGCTTTAGAAGCGCAAATTGAAACGATGTTTGAAGAATTAGAGATTGGATGGAATCTTATCAATGATGAAGATATTGAACAAGAAAAGGTTCATGCCATCCAATATATTATTGCTATGGTGGACTAGATGAAAAGTCATAGAGTCTGCACTTTGCAAAATCTAGGCATGACCATTGACGCACTGATGGAAGAATACCGTGTAGAAGTTAACGGTGTTACCGATAAATCAATTCGCAAGGTCACGAAACAGACAACAAAAGTTATAGAAGCAATTGCTCCTATTGGTTATCGTGGTGTATATCATGTATCTTTAGGAGAAAAATTTAAAAGAGGTGCAACCAACCTTGAAGGTACGGTTTGGGGTGCTAAGAATCATGCCTATTCTTTAGGACATTTACTAGAGAATGGGCATTTTTTATGGAACAGACCAACCATGCCTAGCGGTGCTTATAAACACTGGGTTGAGGGAGAGAGATTCGCACAAGATGAATTGCCAGAAGAAATTGTTAGCGGAATCGAAAAGATTTAGAAAGGAAATAAAACAATGGCTGATACTAACAAAATTCAGTACGGTTTTAAAAACGTATACTATTCGATTATTACAGAAGCCGATGGAGAGATTACTTTCGGTACTCCTAAACCATGGAAAGGCGCAAGATCCTTAACATTGTCAGCAGAAGGTGAAACATCTAACTACTATGCTGATGATATGGTTTACTTCTCAACATCATCTAATGCCGGTTACACAGGCACTTTGACAATGGCGAAGATGTCAGATGATGTACTCAAAGACATTTATGGATATGTCGAAACATCTGATGGAATGTTGGCAGAAGATGCAAATGTATTACCTAAGAACTTTGCTTTATTATGCGAGTTCCAAGGCGATATTAACGCAACAAAACACATTTGGTACAAGTGTACCCCGGGTCGCCCAGGCACTGATGCTAACACCAAGGAAGATAACATCACTCCAGATGAAGTATCAATTGATTTAACAATGGTAGCGGTAGAAGATACAAGCGGTCATGCATGGACTAAAGCTAAATGTCCTAGCACTTCTGCTAAATATGCAAACTTCTTTACCGCAGCACCTGTATTACCGACAGTTAGTGCATAATTAAGGCTTAATAAGAGGGAAGATAATTTCTTCCCTCATTTTTTTATATAAGGAGAGTAAAAATGGAAATCACAGTAAAAATAGATAACAAAGATTACTTAGCAAAATATAACGGCGCAACGGCTTTGCTTTATAGAGATACCTTTAGGTCGGATATTTTGCTAGACGTTACAGAAGCTAAGAAAAAAGTAGATGCTGAATTAATCAATCTAATGTCGGAAGGCAAGGACTTAACAGATTTTGAAGTACAAGACATCATCATCCGAAATGTCACTACCGAATTACTGGAAAAGATGTTATGGGTATGTCTTAAAACAGCAGATAAGAGCATTAAGGACTACCGCTCCTTTATTAGTGAAGTAGATAACTACAACACAATGATCGGAGCATCTATCAATGTATATGAATTAATCGTCTATGGTAATCAACCTACCGTAGAAATTGAGAAAAGCGAAGAAACGTCAAAAAAAAAGAAGAAAAAGAAGAAAAAGAAACCTTCTCAAGACTAATGTCTAACGCTATGGCAATAGGATTGACTTTATCAGATATTAAGGAATTAACCATAGGAATGATTTATGACTTAATCATTGAAAAGCATAATTCGGTTGTCAGAGCGAACAAACGAGCAGAAGAAAAGAAGGTCAAGAAAAACAGAGTGAATATCCGTCAAGCAACACAGGCGGACTTTGATAGATTGTAAAGGAGGAAATCATGGCGGGTAGTGTTAAGGGTATTACTGTCCAAATCGGAGCAGATACAACACAATTAACAACGGCATTAAGAGCGATAAAAGCCGAAACCAAAGGCTTAGATTCCTCAATGAAAAAACTAAAATCCTCAATGTCTTACAACGGCACAGACACGAGGACTTTACAGACCTTCCAAACATATCAAAAAGGCTTGTCCACGCAGATGAACGGTCTAACCAAACAGATTAGCGTACAGAAAAAGGCATTAAATCAATGGGGAGATACCGTTAGTGGATGGGAACGTGGTTTAGCAAATGCTAAAGGCAACGTTACCGATTTGACAAGTTCCATGAATGTTTTACGAAACAGTATGGACGTTGAAAAACAAGCTATCAAAAATACAACAGATGAAATTGTACGTCTTGAAAGCAAAAGAGAAGCCGTAGGCAAACTCACGAGAACCGAGGGCAGACAATTAAGAGAATTGAATGCTCAATATGATGATTTGACAAGGACTTATCAAGCACATCAAGATGTATATTCAAACTGGGATAGAGAATTAAAGGCAAGTAAAAAAGAGGTTGAATATTTCACAGGTGAACTTGATAACCAAGAAAACACTTTAACAAGGCTAGAAACCGAATATGCAGCGAATGTCCAACAGTTAAGAGGAATGGCAACGGAACTTGTTTCTACTTCTCAAAGCGGTCAGACATTGTATTACGGTTTAGAAAAGGCAAGCCAAGGCTTAAATAAATTCTCACAGGCAACACGCACTTTATCTCTTATCAGCGGTGCAACGATAGTCGGTGCAGTCATGGCTGCTATGTCGTTTGAAGATGCATGGACAGGTGTTACCAAAACGGTAGAAGGTACACCAGAACAGTTAAAAGCCGTAAATGATGGACTAAAGGAACTTGCCGTTACTACATCATCTAGCTATGAAGATATAGCACACTATGCAGAGTTAGCCGGACAAATGGGTGTAGCAACGGACGCAGTAACAGGCTTTACTAAAACTATCACTATGTTAGGAGATACAACTAACTTAGTGGGTGAAGATGCGGCGCAACAAATCGCCAAATTCGCTAACATCATGGTAAGCAAGGAACAACAGACAAATGATTATTACGAACGATTAGGATCAACCATTGTTGACTTAGGTAATAACTTTGCGACAACCGAAGCAGACATTATGAATATGTCTATGAGAATGGCAACCGCCGGTAAGCAAGCGGGCTTTTCTTCTCAAGAGGTCTTAGCTTTATCTACTACACTTTCTTCTCTAGGTTTAAGAGCGCAAGAAGGTGGTTCTTCCATGTCTAAAATGCTACAAAGAATTTCCCTTGCCGTAGCAACTAATAGCAAAGAACTACAAGCATACGCAGAAACCGCCGGAATGACCGCAGACGAATTTTCTAAAGCGTGGGGAGATAATGCAGCGAACGCATTTTTGAAATTCCTACAAGGTATTCAAAGTTCCGAAGATGAACTTGTTAAGCTGAATGATTTAGGACTAGCAAATGAAGTGCGTTTAACTCGTGCTATGGGTTCTTTAGCAACGAACACAGACTTATATTCTAGTGCGTTAAATACGGCTAATACGGCATGGATGGAAAATACGGCTATGGTCAATGAAGCAGAGAAAAGATACGCTACATTGAAGTCGCAATTATCGCAGACATGGGAAGCCATCAAACAAGCCGGAAACGAATTAGGACAAGCATTAACTCCATCCTTAAAGAATATCTTAGGTGTAGTAAAAGACGTAGCTTTATGGTTCTCTAAATTAGATGATTCAACGCAACAGACCATAGCAAAAATGCTTTTGTGGGGTGCAGCAATTAGCCCAATAACAAAAATGATTAGCGGTTTAACAGGTGGTCTTGCCGGACTAGTAAGAACATTCACGGGTGTAAACAACGTTGCCGGTTTCTTTGCTGAAAAGATGGGTTTAGCATATGAATCTACAATGCTTAGCAATTTTGGCAGTATTCAATTACAAGGCGCATTAGGTGATTTAGCCGCAGAAGAAGGTGTAGCTACAACATCGGTAACAGGCTTTACAAAAGCGTTAGTTGCTGCACACCCAGTCGCAGTAGGTATGACAGGTGTTGTTGCCGGACTTACTTTGATGTGGATGGATAACGCACGTTATTTGAAACAGTTAAACACAGAAGCTGTAGATTATCTGAAAAAGAACAACGAAGTATATAGAAGCGTTAAAGAAGGAACAGAAGCATTTAATGCTTATTCTCAATCTTATAAAACGCACAAAGAGAATATCCAAGGTATAAAAGATAGCTACGAAACTAACGCAGTTGCCGTTGAACAATATATGAAGTCTATTCAGAGATTGAACGGACAAGAACATCTTTCTTTCTCACAGAAAGCAGAATTGAAAAACGCCGTTGATCAATTAAACGCTTTATTCCCAGACTTAGGCTATCACATTGATGAAATGACAGGAAAAGTCGTAGATGAAACAGGAGCATTAGTCGAGAATACAGATGCGCTCAATCAGAATATCGAAGCGTATAAACAAGCGGCAAAAGAAAAAGCATATATTGATATGCTGACAGAATATTCACAGGCAATCGCAGAAAGTGAAATCGCTATCAAAAAAGCATCTGCCGGATATACAGACTTAAAAGATGAAGCTAATAAAGCATGGGAAGAAATGGCAAAAGCACAAAAGAAATATGCCGAAAGTGGTTCTAACGAAGATTACTCTAATATGAAAAAGTTAGAAGCCCAATACCATGAAATTTCTAGTACCGTTGTTCAAGCACAGAAAGATATTCAAAAAGCAACAAAGAACATCAAAGAATCTTTCCGTGGAATGTTAGATGTTACTTATGCTAAAGACGGTATCGGTGGTTTACAATCAGAATTTGAATCACTAGCTAACAGTGCTAAAGATAGTGGTTTTGAAATTACCGCCGGATTTGCACAGTCAATTAGAGATGGTTCAGCAAATGTCAATGAATCTATGGATTTTTTAGCTTCTTTAATGACATTTGAAGAAGTAAGAACCGAAGCAGAGGGAACAGGTGAAGCAATCGATTCTTCTTTGGTTAGTGGAATTCTGAATAATTCTTCTAGTGTGCAAGAAGCAACAGATAACCTTAATGGTTTAATTAACTTCCAACAGGCTGTCAATGCCGCAGACTTACAAGGAACGGACATCGTAGCTAGATTAACTTCTGGAATCGCAAGCGGAAAAATCAGCGTTGAACAGGCAACCGACATTTTAATGAGTGGTTCTGTTTCTGAAATGGAAAGTAAAATTGCAGAGATGGAAACAGAAGCGCAGACCGCCGGACCAAGAGTTAATAGCGCAATTGGTAGCGGTGATACATCTGGTGGCGGTGCATCTATGATACGTGGTGCGGTAAGTTCTGTAACAGGTGGTCTTAGAGATATGGAAAGCGCCGCATACAGTGCCGTAGCTAATATCCAAGGTGCTATTGGTAGCATTCATTCAGCTATTGCACAAGCGAAATCAGCATTACAAGAAGCCGCATCACAGGCAGCGAGTGCCGGTAAAAAATCTATTGATGATTACACACCGTATATGGACAGAGCATCCGACTTATATTACGCAAGAGATTTAGGAAATGCCGTTGATACATCGTCTATCTCTTATGTTGGCGCAAGCACGATCGTTCCTAACGGTGGAACAATAGGTGGTTATACATCTTACGCAAATGCAACACTAAACACAGGCAAGATTGACCAATTAATCAATGCATTAAACAGTGCAAGACTAGTTATTAATCTTGCTCCGGCACAAGTCAACGGTCGTACTTTGTATGAAGCCGTAACAGAAGAAACGACTATTGCAGATTTATTAAACGGATACGGAAAGGGGTTAGCAAATGTATAAAATCATTTTTCAACCATCAAATAGGACGAATGATGCCGATATTAATAAATATATTAAGGTTGGTACTCGTCCTATCATTCCTTCCGCAGAAGAGATAGTAAACGACATAAAACTAGGCGATGGAACAACCTATTTCAATCACACAGGAAACTACAAAGAAAGAGAAATCGAATTAGAATGTAACTTTGTTGCCAAGTCTAAAACGGAATGGATGGAACATTGTAGAATCATCCAAGAATACTTTAAAGGCGGAACAGGAAAGCTGATTCTACCGAACGATGATAATGAAGTGTACTGGAATGTAAAACATATTGAAATTGAAATGAATGATAGATGGATGGGAATAGGAACTCATTTTAACATCACGTTTACAGTTGATCCGTACCGTTATTTAAGGGAATACGAAAACGGTGAAACATATGAACCTCATGCCTTCTTTAATGTACATTCTTATAATTTCTATGAACCAAGTAAACCGATTATCCGATTGTATTATGAAAGTAACGTTACTGATTTTGAGATTGTTAAAGACGGTTCAGCTGATACGCTTTTCAAGTTAGAAAATCCTTTTGTAAATCTAACACCTTTATACATTGATATTGATGTAGAAGAACGTGTTTTGAGATATTACTACCAAGATGGAACGACAGATACACATACCGAAAATACAGTCGGTGATTTTGATAATCTCATCATTCCAAATGGTAGTAGTGTTCTAAATATGACTTCCGACTATGTATGTAGCATTGAAGTATTTAGGAGATACAGAAAACTATGATTAATCTATATATAAATAAGTATAGTGTTGACTATATGACAAACCATAACGGTGATGTAGCTATTAAAAATCCTATCTCTTGTGAAGTGGAAATGAATAGGAACGGTATATGGTATTGCACTTTAGAATTTCCTATGTCAGAAACTAGCTTTGTGCCAAAAGAAGAAACGGTTATTAAAGTTGATTTGAACTATGCGAAAAATCAATTGTTCCGTACTATCTATGTTCAGAAAAACTGGAGCGCACACACTTATAAACTGTATGCTAACCATATCTTTTTTGATGCACAGAAGGAAACATATTACCTCGCAAAAGATACTTATCCATATGTAACTAGTTTCTTTGATTGGAAAGGTTGGTTAGGTCGTATCGAAACATTTGATAATCAGAACGCACCGTCACAGTGGTATAGACTTATCGGTGAAAGCCAACACAAGATGTATTATCCGAAAGACCAAGAGTTAAGAGATATTGTAGACGGTGGAACATATATGCTATGTAACGGTACAAGTGGCGATTCTAATTTTTATTGTATCGATGTTCCGAATCAGAGTATGTCATCAGTTGCGTTACAGTACCATCCGTTAAATAAGACGTTAGCGCAACAGTTTATTTTTGAGAAACACGATACAAAATACTGGATCATACGCAATAAAAAGAGTGGTCTTGTATTAGACGTTAACGGTGCTAGTACTTCTGCCGGAGCATTGGTTTTGCAGTCTGAATGGCATAATGGAGATAATCAGTTATGGGAAATCAGAAAAGTAAACTATACAAATATTCAGTGGACGTATCAGTTACGACCGAAACATGCACCAGATTTAGCTTTAGACCATCCTAACGGTTTATCTAGCGGGTCTATCACATTAGGGCTTGTCGGTAGTGCCGTAAGCGGATGGGGAATCGTAGAACCATATGCTTTTAATGCAGATGAATCCGAAAGCAAAACAAATTTGATTGAATCGCTTTTCGGAACTCAAGACTATTCAATGGTAAAGGCTTTTGAAGAAGTGGAACTAGACCATGTAACGGCATTGTTTGATAACTTGACTTGTTATTTCGGTTCTCTATACGAAGTTGACCACATAAAACCGAAAACCTATAAGATTAAATCTACTAAAGAAAAGATAGACTTAGTAGAAAAAACTACCATTGAAAATGTATTAACAGGTATCATGCCGGTCGGATACAACAATAGAAGATTACCAAATCAGCAGATTGTTAAATCTGATTTATGGGATGAATACAGAATCCATCGTGTTGAAGAAATCGAATATCCAGAGGTGGTATTCTTAGACGACAATCCGAGTGCTGATTACTTTAAAGATGATGTATACTCCACAATCGAACAGGTCTACGCTGCACTGCGTCAGAAAGCCAAAGACGACTTAAACAAGCGAACAAATAAATATCCGACAAGGGAAGTGTCTTTCAAAACCGACTATATTTTTTCTGATGAAAGCATAGCAAAGAATATCAAATTAAATGACATTCTCTATATCGGTGATGATACACAATTTAGATTTGAAAGCATGAAATACGATGCAATCAACAACCGTGTTACAGATGTAACACTAAAGCAATTTGAGGGGTAGAATATGGCAAAGGTATTTACATATATAACTATCAATTACGAAAAAGACATATACACTCCGTCCATTGATATGATGCAAGGCGATACTGGCAGAGGTTTAATCTTCAATATCGCTTCTCCTATTGATGGACTAGAAAGTGAATTGTCAAACCTAACGGCAACGCTAAATGTTGTTAAGCCAACGGGCGAAACACAGACGGTGACAGGAACAATCGAGTCTTTGGGCAACGATATGGCAAAGATCACAATTGAACCATCATCTGACTTAGCTAGTGCAATTGATGTGAGCGGTCTAGCAAACGCAACACTTGTTATTGCTAACACTACACAGACAGTAACTAGCTTTAATTTTAAAATCAAGATTAAGCCGAATCCATTTTATCCAAAACCAACGGTACGTAAATTTGATGTAACCAAAGTATCAAGAATCACAGGTGTTCAGCAGTATGAACATTGCGTACAGAGCATTGAATTTGTAGGTCTTGAATACACAGGAAATATGTATATCGTTTTGAACAACGACACTTTTGTACAAGATTCAGAAACCGAAGGCTATCACAACACAGTACCTTTAACCAACAACACCTTTATAATCGGTCAACCAATGACTTTTTATAGCGGTGTTTTTTCATGTCAACTTTTAGGTGAAACAACATCAAACGTAGAAACAACAAAGTTTGAAATCTCACCTATCTTTTATATCGAAGTAGCTGAATCAATCGAACAAGGCGAAGAAACGGAATATCCAATTGATCCTAACATCACTTTCGGAATCGATGAATATATCGCTGATGTAAAAGAACAGGCAAAATCCGAAATCGAATCCACGGGAGACGCAGTAATCGCAAGCATACCGAGCGATTACAGTACCTTAAGCAGTGAAGTATCTGATATTCGTACAGGAGCAGATGGAAGAATATATGAAAGTGCAGGAAATGCAGTGCGTGGTCAGATTGAAAAGGTATCCAGTAAAATTGAACCACTTGATTTAGACGTAACAACAGGTGGTGGCTATAATACAATCGTAAAAAAATACTATGCTAATTCATCTTATAAATGTGCGTTAATAGAAGTGGATGATGGTGATGAATTGTATTTCACGTCTACAACATGGGGTTATTGTCCGCTAGCAGTTTTCTTTAGTGGCGAACCATCCCCAGATACGTATTTAGGATACCAAGGACAGCAGGGAACAACAGAAGGCGTTACATATTCATATTCTGATGAACTAATCGTTATTCCATTAGGTACAAAATATGTGGGTATCAATGCGTATGGCTTGAGCACAACAATGATTGCAAAAAAAGTGGTTACTGATTATTACAAGAAGAAAATTGAAGAATTAGACCAGTATAAACCGCCAATTTATGCAAACTATTTAGATGGTAAAATCGTAGTAAAAACCAAATATGATGCTGACAATGATATTGAAATCACACTTTGCAAAAGAGGCGGAAATAATCTAATAGACTTTGATACAATCAAAACAATTGATGTTGATGGAAATAAAACAACAATTTTGACAAACGTGTCGGACTGGTTTATGCCGTATATGGTGCGAGCAATTTCTAATGCAGATGGCGATTTACCTGATAACTGGTATTCACATTTCTGTGGTGGTAATCATCAATATAACAATGCTTCAAGCGGTTCAACACCAACTGCCAGATGTGTAATTGGCAAAGTATTATTTGACAAGAAAGAAGTCATTAATGGTGATGAAGCGCAGTATTGCAACACAGTTGAAATATTCTGGACTAATTACATTCAAGGTCAGAATACGAAAAAGGCAGATGGAAGTGGCAGAGAAATCTTGAAAGAACAGTATCATTTGACTTTTGATGGAAAGAAATTTGATATTGAACATGTGTTTATCCCATTAGAAGATGTAATGATAATAAGGTATTTCGGTTTAGGATGCTTCTATCACAATGCAAATGGTTATAAATACGATTATATCGGTGGGAGCAACAGAGTTACACAAACCGCACCATGTAATTCTGATTCTGGTGATAAGAATTGCAGAAAAGTAATCATTAGTGATGATAAAATCAAAATTACATTAGGTATAAACAATGAAGATATGGGTGATTTTGAACTGAATGAAATCATGCCTTATAGCTTCTTTTCAACAACAGACAGAAAAGTGTATGGATGTTTGATCTATATGAATACTAATTCAAAAACATTTGCACAAAACAGTCATTATTATTTCAGTGGTTCGTATCAGTTTGATAAACCGCAATAAAAGGTGTAAGTATGGACAAGAAAAAAGCGATTGAAGGAAGTATTTATGAATTGGAGTAAATCATGTTAACATATCAAGACTTACTAGAAATACAGGATTCCGATGAAGCTAGAATGGATTTCGTTAGAAAAGAGGTAAATTATGGAACAATACAAAATTGACAGTCAAGTAATCGCAAGAACAATCATTCTTGCAATTGCGCTAATCAATCAGATTTTTGCCATTTTTGGCAGACAACAGATTCCAGTACAAGAGGACACAGTCTATCAGATTGTGTCTTTAATTTTTACAATCGTAACTACCGTATGGTCATGGTGGAAGAATAACAGTTTCACTCCAGAAGCTATTAAGGCAGATGAGTACATGCACAAATTAAAAGCGCAAAGGAGCGAAAATCATTAACGGAGAAAGTCAAGTTTCATTGGCTTTTTTATTTGCCGTAGTCGCAGTAGTCGGAACTATCTACAACATCGTTACATCATCAAAAAAGAATACCAAAACAGAAGCAGAGGGAATCATTAAGGCAAATTTAAAATTGGATGAACTCTGTCAAACGACAAGGGAAACACGATTAGATATACGTACTTTAGAAACAAAGATTGACCAAATCAAAGAAAAGCAAATGGAACACGAGTTAAGGCTATCTAATGTTGAAAAGAAAGTCGAGGAATTGTAATGGGATCATATAAAGAATTTAAAGGCGCATACTTAGGAAAATCAGTTGACATTGACAATTTCCCAAAAGAGCAGCCGTTCCAATGTGCTGACTTCGGAAACACTTATATTGTGTACATCGGTGGCAAAGTGCTTTATGCTACACAGACAGGATATGTTTGTGACTATGCAAAAATGAAAAAGACTAACGGTCTTTTAAATTGGACTACCGAAGTATCTTTAGCAAATGCTAGACAGGGAGATATTTTCATCTGGGATATCGGTAGTCCAGATTGTCCATATAGTCATATTGCCATTTTAGATAGAATCGAAAACGGCAGATACTATTTCTTAGGTCAGAATCAACCATACGCTTATGTCAATATCACTACAATTTCTGTTGCCGGTGTTATCGGTGTTTTCCGTCCGAAAGCATTTGAACCGAAAGACGATGCAAAGAACAATTACGGCTTGCGTTATCGTGGACATTCTCAAGATATTGGATGGATGGACTATGTGCATGATGGAATGATGTGCGGTAGTGTCGGAAAAGCAAAACGTCTTGAAGGTTTATATGTTGATACAACAAAGGTAAAAGGTGAATTAAAGCTAGATGCAAAAGTGCATATCGCTAATAGAGGATGGGTACACTACAAAGACATTCAACCTAATACCTTATTAGGTACAACAGGACAGAAACTAGCGATTGAAGCGATCGAGTTTGATATTGTCAAAAATACGACAGGCAAGAAATTAAAATACCAAGTACATCTGGCATCTTACGGATGGACAGGTGCAGTAGAAGCCGATAATACAACAGGTACAACAGGTCTAAAAGTCGCAGTAGAAGCTATCCGTATTTGGTTAGAATAGGAAAGTAAAATACATTACTTGAAAATCTATGCTATTATAAGCGTGGATATATTTGGCAAGGCTTTCTGGTCAAGAGGGAACTTAATTGTTCCCTCACTTTTTTTATGCTACAATGTATGTGCTTAGTCCTTTTTGGATTTTGGCAATCGCTTTTTATTTGGGGCATTTTGCGATTTGACCGTTTTGCGACTTAAAGATTGGTCTATTTTCCACGCAGACGGTCTTTTTTTATGGTATAATGACATCGATAAGTTAGAGGAAATAGAAAACGGACGTCAATTTTCTGTTGGTGCTAACGAAAAGGAAATTTCTTTTGCGATTGATTCAATCGTTTCTTTCCTAGGACGTCGCCATGTTCACGTAAGAACATGGAGTTTTTTTTATGCTATAATGAATACGGTCAGCACTTTATGTTCTACGTGAGCATATGCCCATTTCCTTTGAGTGCGTGGAGATGGGTGTTTTTTTATGCAACAATTTATGCAACAAAATTTCAAGTATTCAGCATAAACACACCCGTTTACAAAGTAAAAAAGCCTTTATATAAGGGATGACAAGTAGCGCAAAGTACAATATACAGATACATACTATCCAGACATACGCTAAAAAATCCTTTATATAAAGCACTCTAAAGATATTGTGCAACAATTTTGCAACAAAAGCACAAAAAAAGAATGGAGTTAGCTATTCTCCATTCCCTTTTTATTGCCGGCACTACTTCGCTCCAAACCTCGCTAGTAGCCTATACTGACAACGAACCACTAGTAAATTCGTTTCGCACAATTGGAACAGGGTTAGTAAAGCATAATCGTATTTCCTTGATCCGCTCGTAAGAAGTGATTTCACAAAGAATTTTCTTTTTCCAGAGTGCGACAGTATACTCCATGTGTGTTGTATCGAAATCGGATGGCATACATTCGCAATTTATATCGTAGGAGATGTGAATGTCCGACTTGCGATAAATAGATTATACATCATTTTTTAAAACACGTTTTTTAGTTTTCTTTTTCTATTGCGTTGATAATCTCATCTTGACTAGACGGCATTAAATGTCCATATATATCCATTGTCATAGTGATAGATGAATGTCCAACACGTCTTGAAATGGTGTAGATATTTACATTCTTAGAGATTAGATACGATACGTGAGAATGCCTTAGGTCGTGTATTCTAATCTGTCTTAGTCCGGCAATTTTGCAAGCCTTATTTTTTACTCTTGTCAATGTTGCGGTAGGTATCTGAAAAGCACCGCCAAACACAAACCAATCATCTTTATAATGCTTGTTTTCCATCTGCTTTTCTTTTAGAGATAGAATCAATTCCAATGTCTTAGAATCAATCACAACATCACGTTTTGATTGACTTGTCTTTAACTCATGCCATGCACCGTTTATCCATTGTCTATGAATGTGAATGATGTTTCCATCTATATCATCCCACGTCAAAGACATAGCTTCATTCTTTCGCATTCCTGTCCAATATAAAGTCCATAGCAAAGCCTTAATATCAACGTATTTAGGGTTTATTGCATCATACAGAGCCGAAAACTCTTTCGGAGTATAAATATTCATATCTTCCTTTTTCACTCTATTTTGCACTTTAAAACACGTTATACGTTTCATCGGATTTTTCGCTATTCCATAGTACGTATACGCAAATTCAAATATTCCCTTCATGCAACTGTACCTATTATTTTTAGTGGTCGCTGCGCCTTCAAGGTTATCGAAATATTCCTTTAATAATATAGGTGTAATATCTTCTATATTCATGTTCAGAAATTGCGTAAATTCATCATGGATAAATCTATCATATTTATGGTACGTATCATATGATATTGTTTCTTTCTTTGCCTTTAGAAATGCTTCTGCTACATCAATAAATTTGATATGTGATTTATTCGGTGTTGGTTTATTCCGATACTCAGCTTCTGCCTTTACACAGTCCGACTTCCGATCATACCATTTAGAGTAGTATCGCTTACTCTTGCCGTATACATCTTTATAGGTAACGGCATATCTATATCTTGTAATCTTTCTGCTACCGTTTTTCGTTTTCTTCTGGAACTCTTTGCTAATGATTGTCATGTGTGTTTTCTCCTTATAATATTTAAGCAAAGAAAATTTATAATACTTTATGACATTTTCTATGTCATTTATCCATTTATATTATTCTTGTTGGTAGTTATCGATGTAGTCTTGAACATCATTCAATGTACAACCGAAGAAATCACACAACGCTTTTGCATCTTTTAGAAATACTTTGTTTCTTCCTTTTTCTACATCGTAATACCACGCTTTAGACTTTCCAAGTGAGTTGCCTACCTGTTCAAAGGTCAATCCTTTGGAAAGCCTTTTCTCTTTAAAATAGTTTCCCATTGCCTTGTAATAACTGTTATACATAATTTTCACCTCACAATTTGTACATATTTATATTAACACCATTGGTTGTAAACAACACACAAAAATGGAAAAATAGGACTTACAAATGGAAAAAAATGTATCTAAATTAATTAAAAAATTTGTTGACAACCGATTTATCATAGTGTAACATTTTAGGTGTGGTCGGTAGCGACCGACTTAGAAAGGAGAGAGATAGAATGATTACTTTAGCGCAGATTCAAACAGGACTAAAGCTGACACAAGCTGATATGGCAAAACTCTTAAATACTAGCATTCCTACATACAGAAAATTATTGAGTGATTGTGGAGATTTACGTATGGAACAGGCGAGTATGCTAGTCAAGATGTATAACGACATGCAGACAGACGAGAGAGCCAAGATCACGCTTAATGATATTCAGCTTTAAGTCCTATTTTTTTTAGATTATAAGTCGGTCGGTAGCGACCGTATTAAATCCATCTACTCCGTATCTAGTACAGAACACTATAAACACGAACCTTATTTAGTTTCCCCTAAAGTCATATGTTTTGATACCTCCTTTCTAAAGTTTACGGATTGCAATTAACCTAGCAAATTTATTACTTCATAATAAGTGGTCTGTACTGGATAGAGGGTAGATGGTTAGAAAGGATAAGCGCATGAACACAGAACTATTTCAAATCGTGAATCAGAATGCAGAACGTTTGGAACGAAAGGCGAGAAAAGAAATCAGAGATAAGACAGACTTTAGTGCCGGACTTATTACAATCGCATTCTTAACCGTATGTATTCTACTTACTGCTTTTGTAGAAACGCTATGACCAATGAGGAAATAAAAAAGGCATTGTCAATGCCGTATATCACAAGAGGAAATGTTGTAGCAATTCTAAAAACTTGCGGTATCTCACGTGATGTAGCAGACAAGCTATTAAGAAATTGTGAACGAATCGCAAGAGGGAAATATATCACAGATGATGTGATTGAAAAATTGAAGTTGAGCGAATACGTAAAAAGGCTGAACTAGTCAGCCCTTCTACACCTAGATTAGATTTATGAGAAAACAAGTCGATATATATTCCAAGTGCATTTGTATACCGACAAAACAATTATAGCAAAGGAAAGAGAAAATGCCAAAACAAGAAAATAAAAACAATACGGAAAAAGGAAACATAACAGAAATTCCAATTGCACAGAAATTGTGCATGATCCAAAACGAATTGAAAGCACCGAAAAATCTTTATAACAAATTCGGTAACTACTACTACCGAAACGCTGAAAGCATTCTGGAAGGTGTTAAACCTTTATGTCAGAAGTACGGAGTTACGCTTGCATTAACAGATGAAATCGTAGAAATCGGAAACAGATTTTACGTAAAAGCAGAAGCCGTATTAACTGATTGGATAACAAGAGAATCCATCAGTACAGTTGCTTATGCAAGAGAAGATGATTCTAAAAAAGGTATGGACGGTAGCCAAATTACAGGTAGTTGTTCATCATACGCTCGCAAATATGCTTTAAACGGTCTGTTCAATATCGATGATACAAAAGATGCAGACACAGACGAACAACACGAAGAAATCCAAAACAGAGAAAAGTCAAATAAGAAAACAGGAACTAACATTCCAGAGCCGACAATCACACCGAAAATGCCAAAGGTAAAAGCGCCGAAGAAAGCAGAACCGAAACAAGGCATGACAAATCAATCACCGCTCACACCTAAGACAATGCAGCGAGTGATTAAAGCGCAGTCATTGTTAAACGGTCTGGGTGTTGGATTCCATAAAGGAGAATCTGATTATTCACAGATTGTAAATATGTGTGGAGTAGAAAAGACAAGCGTGGATGAACTAAGCGAAGAAGAAGCGCAAGCATTATTAAATGAAGCGTATCTACCTATTTATGAAGAATTGAGAGGAAGAAAGTAATGGAGCAATTAGTTAAATATTCAAATGGAATCGTAACCTTATCACCGAACGCATTACAGAGAAGAGCAGAGTTGCAGAAATACGTTGATGAAGCAAAGGCATTAGACGATGCATTTAAAAAAGAAGCGTTAGATGTAATGGAACTGTACGACATCAAGAAGATTGACAATCCTTATATGACCATTACCTATATCGAAGAAAATACAAGAACGGTAGTCGATACCAAAGCATTGATTAAAGACGGTCTGTATCACAAATACTCCAAAGAAACACCTGTTAAGGCAAGTGTGAGAGTGAAATTCAAGGAGAAGAAAGATGATTGATCAGAGCAGAATCCTTACCTTAAATATCCGAAAGTACATGAAAGCCCATGGAATCACAAAGAAGAACATGTCAGAAAAGTTAGGCTATCAATCGCCTATGTCTTTACACAATATGTTGACCGGCAATTCCAATCCATCATGGAACGCACTCATGGCATTATGCAATGCTACAAACATTCCTTTAAAAGATTGGTTTACACCAGACGCTGAAATCTTCGGACTAGAAACAGAAGAAAATAACAACGACTTTTTAACCGATTTAAAGGCATACCAACAGGAGCAGACAGAGGACGATAAAGTCAAAGTTATTTTCGGTAAAGACGAAAGATACATCGAATTTAATAATAAGAAAATCCCTACAAGCGACTTTGACTTTTCCAATATTACGGCAAAGTACGGAGAGATTGTCTTAACCGTTGATGTATTGGTAGACGTAATCGAGAAACGAAATGGCATTACTGATAAAGGATAAAGGGCAGTACATCGTTGATGGTATAGACATAGGAAAAGTAAATGAACTCTACCTAGAAAACGGAGGGGTACTAGATGTAGACGTGAAGCTGATTGATAGACGTTTCATGTCTACATCGCAACGCAAATTTATCTTTGGACTATGTAAGGATATATCGGAATACACCGGCGATTACAAAGAACAAGTACGGTTGGAAATGATGATGCAGTATGAAGATGCAAACGATTTATCAATCGGAACGCTGAAAGCGTATAGCATGGCAGAAGCAAACGGATTGATACAGTACATCATCAACTACATGATCGCAAATGAAATACCTATATCCGGCAAGGCAATATCTGATTATGGGTACACGTGGACAGAGAAACAATGCTATATCTTATGCCTTAAAAGAATATGCGTTGTGTGTGGACAAAAGGCAGACATACATCATCACGAAAATATTAATAGACGTGGTTTCAGAGATAAGGTATCTCACATTGGACTACACGCTATTCCTTTATGCCGTAACCATCATATAGAAGCACACAATATGGGAAGTCAGAAATTTGTAGAGAAGTATCATATTACACCATGTGTGATAGACGAAAAACTAGAATGGTTCATCAAAAAAGGTGTGATTAAAGAGTTTGAAGAAACGGAGTGATTGAATGATTAAGAATGATGAAACAATAGAAATTCACGATTGGATGATTAAAGAACTCGGATTATCAGAAGAAAGCCTTATTGCTTACGCAGTTGTCTATACGCACACGCAAGAGAACGGACAATACACAGGATCGCTGAATAATATAGCGAAGTGGTGCGGAACAACGGTATCGGATATTGCACCGATTATTTGGAACTTGGAATGCAGAGGTTTTTTAATCGGAACTGGAAACGTACTTAAAGCAGTTAGAGAAGTACCGGCTGCTGATGTGTTTTCCAAGAGGTGTGATTGAATGGCAGATAACAAGAAGTACTACTACATGAGATTGAAAGACAATTTCTTTGAAGATGAAACAATGGTCTTTCTGGAATCAATGCAAGACGGTTATCTATATTCCAACATCTTGCTAAAGCTATATCTCAAAAGCATTAAAACGGAAGGCAAGCTATTATTCAATAACTTCATTCCTTATAGTGCAGAAATGATAGCAACGATAACAAGACATCAAGTCGGAGTTGTTAAAGAAGCGTTAAAAATCTTTGAACAGTTAGGTCTGATTGAGGTTTTAGACAATGGAGTTATTTACATGATGAACATTCAATCTTACATTGGAAAATCATCTACCGAAGCAGATAGAAAACGAGCATACAGAGCGAAGATCGAAAGCGAAAAAGAACGTTTGGGACATTTGTCCTCAAAATGTCCACCAGAGATAGAGATAGAGTTAGAGAAAGATATAGAGATAGAGATAGAGAAAGAGAAAGAATATATTGTCGATTTCAAAAATGAAATCAACGAAATAATCACCTATCTCAATCAAAAAACAGATTCACGTTTCAAGGCTAGTACCTTAAAAACACAATCTCTTATTAAAGCCAGATTAAAAGAAGGATATACAGTAAACGACTTTTATACGGTAATTGACAAGAAATATGCAGATTGGAAAGGTACGGAATACGAAAAATTCCTAAGACCAGAAACGTTATTCGGCAACAAATTTGAAGGTTATCTCAATCAGAAAATAAGAAACAATAAACAAGTGTTTGATGTATTTGGACAAGTGCTAGAAGGGAGTGTGACCATCCATGACACAACAGGAAACGGCAATGATTCTGAAGATGCTGAAGGTCTACTATCCTTACCATTTTAAAGATTTAAGTACAGATGAACAGGTGCTAATGCTAAGGCTATGGGAAAACGCTTTTAAAGACGAGCCGTATAAAAAGGTAGTCAATGTGATTAATAAGTGGGTACTGGAGAATAAATACATGCCTACTATTGCAGAAGTAAAAGTAAAATTACCGCCTTTACAACAGATACAGACAACCGATGTATGGCATAAACGTTTTGGATACAGCACCGAACCAATTTATTACGATGATGATTTTTCGGAACGTGTTATCTGGGATGAAGTGCAAAAAGACATAAGAGATAGAATTCAATACCATTGCAATCCGAAAGATTATGAAGAATACAACAAAACGGCGCAAATGGTCATAGATTTAACAGGCAATACAAACGTGAAATTCTACGGTGATGCAGATACAGAATTTTTGAAAGGGAAGTTGACGACATGGAAGAACGAACTTTCAACGCAGATACAGTAGTTGCCTACCTTGAATCGCATTACAACCTTAAATTTGAAAAGGAAGAACCACGAGCCTCAAACTTTGGACTATTCGATAGTTACAAGACCATCTATGACAACCGATTAGAAATCACAATTGATGATGGTGAATTTATAAACGGTGGTAAATATGTAGGATTCAACACATGGGATAAAAAAGAACTAGGTGGAATCGGAATACCGTGTGAAGACATGGAATTGATATTGAAATACATTGATAGATTCGGAATCGAAAAGAAATCCGGATATGAACAGTTGACTTTATTTTAAGGTTTGAATATGGAAAAAGAATACATTGAATTAATTAGATGTAAAGATTGTAAACATTTTGACGGTTATTGTTGGTGTTACAAATTCGGACACGGCACCGGAGAAGATGATTACTGTTCCAAAGCAGAAAAGAATCAACAAGGAGATTAAATGGAAAACGATTACATAAAATTAGGTGATTGTAAAGCGTTGATAGACAAGTTGCCGAACAAGAGTATTGACTTGATTGTAACCGATCCTCCGTATCGCTTTGAATCAGCCGGGGGGGGGGTTCTATGCTAAAAACAAAAGCACTAAAAGAGTATACCTACAATCACTAAAAGATTTGAATTGTTGCGATTTTGAACCAAAGGAATTTTTAGACCTTTTGAAACCGAAGATGAAAAAATTCTATGGATATTTCTTTTGTAATAAAACGCTAGTCAAGGACTACATAGAATACGCAAAAGATAACAAGATGATTTACGACATACTGGTTATGGCAAAATCAAACCCTATACCATCATTCAATAACCATCATCTTTCAGACTTAGAATACATCATCATGATAAGAGAAAAAGGAACGTATTTTTCCAAGCACAAGAACATAGATGATTTTAGAAAATTCTACATAACGAGTTGTAAAAAGGGAGTACACCCATCACAAAAGCCCGTTGAATTGATAGAACGTTTTATATCTGTATCATCACAGGAAGGCGATACAATACTTGATCCTTTTATCGGAAGTGGAACAACGGCACTCGCTGCGATTAACAAGCAACGGCACTATATAGGTTTTGAAATCAATGAAAAATATTTCAATATCGCACAAGACAGATTAAAGGAAATGAACAGAAAAGAATTGACGTTATTCTAATGAAAGCAACAAACAGATTTTGTGAATTTGACGTTATGGGAGCAGACAAATATGTAAAACGTTTGTTCCCTAACGCAGATTACATGGTAATAGAAGATAGCTATGTAATGGTTCTGGAACGGTCGGATGAAGAACACGACAAGAGTACAGATTACCGATATTACGACATAAACGGTAAACAGTATGTATCGGTGTACACAAACAGCTATGACTATCTTAAAAAGGCATACAAGCCAAAGAAGAAATACGAACAAATGACTTTATTCTAAAAGGAAATAACAATGAATCAGTGTGAGAAAATAATTGACTACATTAAACGATACGGAAGTATCACAACATATCAAGCCTTTAAAGACTTAGGCATCACTAGATTATCTAGCAGAATCCATGACTTAGTTTTAAAAGGCTATGACTTTAACAGACAATCCGTCACGACTAAAAATCGTGATGGAGAATCTGTTACATTCACACGATACACACTAAAGGAGAAACCATGATTGAAGTAGGCGACATTGTTAAATTCAATCGTATCTCATCGTCTTATGAGTATCAGCTAATGTCGGAAGTAAAAAGGAAAAACAAGACAGACTACATCGGAGAAGAAGGTACGGTAACATCGGTTACATATGCAGATGATGAACCGACAAATGCAGTTGTAGACGTGATATTTCAAGATGGTCAGAAATGGTGTTTTGAGAAACAACAACTGCAAGTGGTAATACCTATTCAAGATGTAAGAGATAAGCTATCACGTAAAGTTATGTGCGTAGAAACAGAAGAAATATTTGAGAGCGCAAGGAAAGCCGGACGCAGTATCAAGGTAACACCGGCAGCGATACGGCAATCATGTAGAACAGGTGGAAAATTGAAAGGGAAACATTGGAAGTATGTTGATAACGTTTTATGAATTGTTAGGTATGATCCGAAACGGAACTCAACCAAAGAAAATTAAACTCAATGACAGAGTATTTGAATGGGATGAAATATACAGTTCATACAGAAGTGATTATTCATTTTTAACCGTTTATTTAGGTTATTCAACAACGGATGAAAAGTTAGCAAACAAGGAATGTATAGAAATAGAGGATGAACAACATGAGTAACACCGTAACAGTAAACACGTGTACAAAACATTGTATTAAAGAATGCCCATATTTTGAAATCGAATGCAATACATTTTATTCGGATATGTTAGGGCATAAATATTACGCTTGTACACACCTTAATATATGTGAGAAGGCATTGGCACTTAAAGAAAAAGAGGAACAAGAAGAACCAAAAGAACCAAAAAAAGAACCAAAAGAACCAAAAAAAGAACCGAAATCAGATGCAGAAAAATTCATTGATAATCTTCTGGAAACGCTTGTATTGAGAAGTAAAAGCCTTGAGTTTACAGATATGTGGGCTATAAGCAATACAATGTTAGGCTATGTTGACGGCAAAAAAGCCATGATAAAAGACGTGATAAAAATAATCGAGGAATACAAGGAGAAGAAATGAAAACTTTATTACTAGTGATCGGAGCATATTTAGTAGGACTTTGGATAGGTTATGAAATCGGAAGTGCACCAGTACACAATGATTGGGATTGATATGGATATACTAATCGGAGCATTAACAATCGTAACACTACCTTTAATTGGTTATTGGCTATTGATAAAGGTTGTCGGATGGATTGAAAAACCAATTAATCAGATACGAAATCAGCAAAAAGCGATTGAAGAAAGATTAAATGAATTGGAGAGAAAATATGAAGTTGAAAGAACTAGTTGAAAAGTATGGAGAATATGATGTCGGATTGATTGAAACTCCAAAAGGTCAAGAAAGCGAATGGGCACGTATCCATTTGTTCAAGCCGAAACCTAAATCTGTTTGGAATTTAAAAGATGGTGGTCAATATTACTATACTAATATTAGAGGTGATGTTAATCGTGATGTATGGTGTGAAGGCTGTCAATACGAGCGTGAAGTCGGCAACGCATTCCTTACCAAAGAAGAAGCATTAAAAGACGTTGAAAGACGTAAGGTCGAAGCTCTTTTGTTGAAATACGGTGGTCGTAGATGGTTTAAGGAACATAAACTTAATTGGTTTATTGCTTTAGAAAACGAGGTAACCCATGAACCTTATGTATATTCTGTATCATACCGTCCAAAACAAGGTTGCATCTATTTCGACACCGAAGAACAAGCACAGAAAGCTATTTCCGAAATCGGAGAAGAGCGCATTAAAAAAGCGTTGTTTGAGGTGAGATAAGATGAGTGATGAAGCATTAATGATTTATTTACTGGTTCATACTGTTTTTGTAGTAGCTACGATTTTAATTTTGACCAAAAAAGATATTTGAGGTGAAGGAAGAATGAGAACGATAATTAATGCCTTAATCGTTATTATGGTTGCCTTTATATCATATCGAGTAGGTCACTTTATGGGTATATACGACTATGTACAGATGGTAGAAAGATGGGCAAAAAAGGAAGAAGAAAATGGATAACAAAGATAAGGAACTTATGGAATTATTTATCAAAACGGCAGCCGGAACTATCCCTTTTAAAGGAATAAAGGAAATGCACTTTGATTTAGTCGATGACTATTCGAACAACCTAAAAGAACTAAAAGGATTGACAGAGCCTTGTAGCTTTGAAATGAGCGTAGAAATGGATTTGGAAACGCTATGCAAAGTAACGGTAAAAAACGGAGATCAATTCTATAAGGACATGAAAGAGTTACACACAATCGCAAGCACAATGCCGTTTGTAGTGTTTAGTACAGTATTTGACGAATTAGTGGAGAAATACAATGTTCCATGGCAATTCGCTTTAGGTGTATTAAATAGACTACACGAACAGGAAGAACAGGAAATAAAGAATGAAAGATAAGATAACACTTATTTGTCAGATATTGGAAGAACACTTTGGAGAGCCTTGTCAATACGATGGAATTGATAACTATATGCACAACAACAAAGAGATTGACAAGTTGTGTGAAAAGGTATGCGGTGATGTGAAACCAC